>Ga0214923_10003864_pt1 | contig 18537 bp, 16 predicted proteins | sample LL1510_MetaG_FD_177993 | JGI IMG/M metagenome (GOLD analysis project Ga0214923, IMG submission 177993) | Freshwater microbial communities from Lake Lanier, Atlanta, Georgia, United States - LL-1510 | ecosystem: Environmental > Aquatic > Freshwater > Lake | place: USA: Georgia | collected... | reverse complement strand
TACGGTGGGATGATTACGACCTTGTGATCGGCCTGGATATTCCTATCCCCACTCGCATTGTTGCCAAATCAAAAAGGACGATGTGGGCCTACTACTCTGTCGAAGCAGGTGGTGCTCTCCACAAGAGCTCTGTTCAAAAACCCGCGAGCGGATACCACTTTTATCTAAATCACTGTTTTCGTCGCTTCCGTGCGCGTCCTAGCAACAATAATCATGTGCTAGAATTCCCCTTCACCTTCCAATCGGCAGCCTCATGGGAACGCTTAGCCAAAGAGACGGCAGGCGGAGACGCCTACCGCCAGGGCGCTGTCGTCGACCGAGCCAGCTGGCAGTCGCATTCAGGAGAAAAGTTAGAATTCATGACACCGCTCGCTGGGGACGTAGCCACCGTCTATATCCAACTGATGGCCGCCTCTCGATTCGCGATCCGAACCGATTCAAGGACCCGTTGGGGGAACTGGGCACTCGAAGCCATTCAGGCTGGTTGTCTTTTTATGGGTCGAGCCGAATCGCTAGCCATGCCAGGAGTCCTTCTCCCCGATTTAATTGTTCAGGATTTGGCCTCGGCCCAAAAAACGATGGAGGCCCTTCTCAAGGATTCTTTTCGAATGCAGGCTTTGGCCCATACTCAGTCCGCTTTGGCCGAACATCTGGCCTTTCGCCGCCCATTAATGGATCTTACCAATCGTGCAAAACAGTTCTTCCGCCTATGAAGCCCAAAGTCTCCCTTAACTTCATCGACTTCCCGCCCCAGAGTCGGGCTTTTTTTCTCGATCTACTTTCCCCCCACTACGACTTCACTTTTGACGACACTCCGGATTTTCTTTTCTTCTCTCATATTGGACACCGCCACCGCCTCTACAACTGCACCAAGATTTTCCACACACAGGAGAAATATTGGCCCAACTGGAAGGAGTGCGACTATGCGGCCGTCTCCGTCTTGGTCGACGACCCCCGCTCTGCCTACCTGCCCATCTACGCCTTCGACGGCGGGTCGGAAAAGTTAGTTCGGACTTCCGTGCCTGATCCCGTGGCCATCCGGGCGTCCAAACACCACTTCTGCTCCCTTCTCTGCGCCTATGTCGACCGAACCGTCCGTCGGCGTGAGCAGTTTTTTCACGCTCTCAACCGACTTCGCAAAGTAGATTCAGCCGGCCGAGCCCTGAACAACACTGGGTACCGGTTGCCGCCTGGTGACCGATACCAGGTGAAGGTTGATTGGCTAGCCAGCTACCGCTTCAACCTTGCCTTCGAAAACACTCGCCGGGCGGGTTGGTGCACGGAAAAACTGGTCGACCCCCTACATGTGAACACCATTCCAATCTACTGGGGTGATCCTCGGGTGAAGGATTTCTTCAACCCGGAAAGTTTTATCTGCCGGGACGATTTCTCCTCCGACCATGAACTCGCTGAGTACGTCCTCCACGTCGACGACACCCCAGAACTCTATGCCCGCTACATTCGGGCGACTCCCTTTCACCACAACCAACCTAACTTTGCTTACGACATGAACAGCCTGCTTGCATTTTTTGACCGAGTTTTTCGTTCACGACAGAAGCCGATTGCCCAAAGACGGTGGTTCTTTAAGATAACCAAATGGCGCCTAGCTAAGCGGAGTAAATTACCTGGAGAGTAAGTGAAAATGAGAGTGCCATGGCCAAAGTTTTATAGAATGCGTTGCTTAGATTTTCTTTGTTCGTTTCGAGAGATGCTTGGCTACCTCTTCTGGTCCTGCGGGGTTGGCCTTATGCCCGCATCCGATCCGTCCTGCATAGCCCATTTTTGGGATGGTCGATTCTATCCATCCACTATACGCGTCCGTCGGACACTAGCCTTTTGGAGGCGCTGGAAACTAACGCGACTGGAAAGCGATGCTGTTTTCACAACTTACAACAAAGGTGATATTGTTGATGTGGGAGCAGCCGAGGGCTGGTACGCCATTCTTCTCGCGCCCAAATTGGAAGGAAAAATGCTTTTGTTTGAGCCAGACAAAAAAAGAGCTGCTGAACTTCAATCTAATTTGAATTCGCTCACACGCACGTGGCCAGAGAAAGATTTTATTTTGATCCCATTTGCGTGCAGCGACAACCCGAAGATCTCGATGGCTCAAAGCGAAGCCGGTCAACTCTCCGTTGCCCAAAATTCTAATAAAAAGCCCGCCTTTGCGGCTATATCGCTGGATCAGATAGTTGAACTTTTTCAGCTTAGCCCTAGTTTTATAAAAATTGATGTGGAGGGCCACGAGATGAATGTTTTGCAAAGCGGTCGAAAGCTTTTGCATGATCTGCGGCCAACCTTAATGGTAGAAATGCACGGAACGGAACTTCAGCAACAAGTTCGCACTTTTTTGAAGACTTTCGGCTACCAGGAAGAGTGCATCTTCGAGGATGGGGGCATCCTGCGATCCCTTTTCCGTACCTCGTGAGAGCACCTCACTAATGGGCAGGCGAGGGACATGCGCGAGCTACTAAGAAGTCATTATCTGCCTGAGTTCTAAAAAAACATTCTACGGAAGTCTTTCTCATCCTGATAAATTACAGAATAAAAAACTCTGCCAACGAAGTGATACCCCTTCTTTTGCAGAAAGCTTTGGATGGCTTTATCTTCTTTAAGAGTTTTGGTTTCCGCGCAGATCACGGTTGGGCGCCATTGGCGCCAATCATTTCCCTTCAGAACCTGCAGATCCATCCCCTCACAGTCCACATTGAGCAATCCCCCTTCAACTCCGACTGGGAGGTGCTCTTTCAAAATCTGCCTCAAAGTCTTAATGCTTACAGAAATCTCAGATCCATCGCCTTTAGCTGATCCTCCTGCTTTAACTTGGCTCGTTAAATGAGACTCCCCACGAAGAAGTTTTCCCCATCCAGACTTCATGCCTGCAGCCGCCTCGATGACTACATCACCGGGGCGGCGGCGGCGATGAAGTTTGGCCAATTGTGGATTGGGCTCCACTACGATTCCCCTCCACCCATTCCTGTAAAATAGCCAAGTGTTGCTATGGGTAACTGGATGATTGGCGCCAATGTCGACGTAAAATCCTTTGTTGGGGAGCAGATGTTCCAGGACAAGATCTTCCCCAAACTGGCTGAAGGAGAGACGGATGTTTTTCCACTCTTTTTCAGTAGCCCCCGCCTTTCGCTGGGTGCAAAGGCTAACGATCCAACGGCGCAAATTAGCCATGCGTTTTACTTTTGGCCCCTTCTAGCCAAGTCGCCACCTTTTTCCAACAATTCTCGAAAGCAATAGAAGCATGTTTTTGTATCATAAAATCTCGGCATCGATCCCGCCGACTCCGCAGTTCCTGGCGTTTCGTGAGTATATCTACCAAAAAAGAGGTAAGTTTGGGAGCCGATCGTTCCTCCAGAAGCCATCCCGTTCGGCCAGTCTCCAAGGTGCCGTGAATCCCGCCATCGGCAAAAGCAACGACCGGGGTTCCACAGGCCTGAGCTTCTTCCAATACCAGTCCGTAACTCTCTACCTTCGCTGGGTGAACAAAAAGATCTGCGGTGGCCATCAATTCCGCCACCCTTTGCTCCGAGGCCACCGAGCCGAAATCGATCACTTGTGGATCTTTTTTCAGGGCTGGTGGACAGTTTCGGCCGATCAATCCCAAACGCACACCGGGGATTTCGCGGATCTGTTTCCATGTTTCCGCTAAAAGGTCGATACCCTTGCGCGGATCAGCCAGATTTTCTGCTGCAGCCATCAAAAGGACCTCTTCATCCCCCAGCCCAAGCTCCTGGCGGATCTTTTTCCGCCGGATAGGATTGAATGTTTCCAGATTCAACGGGTTCGGCCAGGCCTCGCATCGGCCAGCATCGACCAAGCGGACCAGATCTCGCAACCAAACCGAGGGTGTTAGCACGATGCACCGCCCATTTTGCATGACCTGCCTCATTCGCTGCAGGGGCGAACTGCTCCACCGATGCTTAAGCTCACTTTCAATAAAGTAGGAGGGCCCATCTCCCAAAGCCCACATGTCGTGAAGGGTCCAAAGAACAGGAGCCGAAGAAAGAGCATGGGTTACCATTTCCAGATTCCAGCCCCACTTGAAAGCTCCTTGGATGTTATGGATCCAGATCAGATCCGGCTGGAAATCTCGGATAGCCGCTCTCCACGATTCGTTCGCCCGGTTTTCTCGGCTCTTTTTTATCGAACCCGCACTTGAAAAAAGCTCCCGCACCCGGCCCCAACCTCGCCCGGGTTTACCGGTCACATGGTATAAACCCATACCTTCACCCCGATCTCCTGCGGCCACAGCCACCTCCACTCCCAGCTTCCTTAAGCCCCCAGCGAAACGCATAGCTGCCCGGGCGGCTCCCCCCGTCTCTTGGTGGTCCTGAAGAAAGAGAACCTTCAAACCGTTCTCCACCGTTTGCGGATTGAGCGAAACAAACGCGAAAGTAAAGGCAAACGGCCCTCGGTTCGCAAAAAATGGTTTCGGAAAACCATCTGGTCCAACGCAGTATCCGCGTGGATATTCCCCACCGGGCCGCGGAAGGGGGGAAGCAGCGAGCCCACCCTTTCTATGCCAACATCCACACTGGCATCGCGGGTGTTGGTGGCTTCGGGCCCAAAGCCGCGGTTGGTTACCAGATTTTGGGATGGAGTGATAGAGACCCATCCCCGCTTCCACAAGTGGGATACCCATGGATAATCCCATGTCTGGATTTCGCCATTGGTTACCCCGCTGTATATCCGGTTCCAATAGTGGCTCTCCCTCACCTTAGCCTCCGGAAAGTACGTTCGGAAGCCGCCTTCCGGCCAAGCCCAGCTCCGCGGATCATAGGAGTTCCAAGCCCTGGCCCAGGTCGCCCAGCCCCAGATATGTAGATACCGGGAGAAAAAATAGTCGGCTTCTCGTTGGGTGGCATGGGGAAGAAAGCAGTTGCCGGAGATCGCGGCAACCTGGGGCTCGTTGCGGTAGCGCTCAAGCATCTCCTCACAGAAAGAGAAAAAGTCGAGTGAAGGATGACAATCTTCCTCAAGAACGATCGCCTCCCTTTCCTCGGCAAATAGTGAGTCCAGACCGCTTTCCACCCCTCGTTTCAGGCCCAGGTTTTCCCGCGAGTACACTTTTCGCACTTCGCATTCCCAGGTTACACCTTCCTCCGCTGCATTCCGGGTCGCTCGGCAAAGCTCGGCCTCCTGTGTGCCCTGGTCCTCGCGGGGACCGTCGGCCAAAATCCAAAGTCTCCGAGGCCTAGCCTGCCCCAAAACCTTCATTAGATCCCTTACCAAAGCTGGCCTTCGGTAGATAACGATAGCGATCGGTGTAGTAGCCACGCGCGTGTTACTCACCAGTAACATCCCTTTTCTTTTCGCTCAAAACCCGCAGGTGTTTCTGATGGCAGGGGCCTGATCCAGCTTTCATTATAATATTTGCCCCAATAACTATCCCAACGGCGACCTTTAATACCAAACGCAATCTGCGTGGCTCCGCCGAGATGCAAACCCTTTTTACCTGAGTTCTTAATATTCGCGAGCAGAGGCAAAGACCACGCCCCTGCACCGACGAGGGCAATTTCATATTTTCTCTGATAAATCTCCTCCGACAACCGCTGAAGGCCTTCCGACCAGCAGGAATACGGAGACTCTTCTAGATAAGAGAAAAAAGGGCACCTCACAAATTGGCAGGTTTTATAAACTGCTGAAAGGTTCTTGCCCCATGGCATGTCTCGAAAGATGTCCGGAAGTTTTTTTACTTGCTCTTTCATCGTTTGAACAAAAGGAGAAACAATTAAGAGCTCACGAGAGGCGAGCTCGCCCATAGTTTCTAGTGGGGACAAAGCTCCCAACGAAAGGCGAATTGCTCTGGGACAAAGCCCGTCAGCCAGAAAAGCCTCATATTTCTTCAAGAATAGCGATTCTTGCCAAAGCGTGATGCCATCTAATACAGCAATGCTTTTACGATAGATTTGCAGAAATTCTTCAAATTGTTTAATGGAAACCGGAAACACACCCGAATCGACGAAAAGGCGTTCTGCCTGTCTTTTCCAGCTCAATCTATTTGGCCAACTCGGCTGAGAGATTCGGTCTGAGTATTCTAGCGCCAACAGTTCTGTAGTTCCTATTTTTCCATAAATGGCTCCTTGTTTGCAGTCAAGCAGAGCCCCCAAAGCCAACGTAGTGTCGACAGTAGTTCTCAACTCTGATTTTTGGCACCGACTCAATAGCCGTTTTGCAAATAGGCGATTGTTAGCTGCTTTGACCAAGTAAGCCCATCGCGCATTCATAGGATCTTTCCAAGCTTTTCGATTATGGTATCTAGGCTTTCTATATTTTCTCTTGATAGATTCTTTTCTACAAGGCAGTTCTTCAAGGCCGAAAATATTTGTATCGCACGCACTGAAAGCGAGTGATGCTTCACGCAAACTTTTTGTCCTTGCTGAGCAATTTTAAGATAACTGCTAGGATTTTCCAAGAATCGCTGACAAGTCTCCACAAGAGTCTCGCTTCTCATAGCATCGTAACCCAAGTGAGTTTCCCCTTCCGCCAAACCGACAGGGTTAGGCACCTCCATTCTGTGCTGAATACAACACGCCCCCATAGCAAGAGTTTCAAAGAAATTTGCGGTATATCCCGGGCAGTTAGATGGAAGGTTGACAATGGATTTGTATGAATCTTTTTCTTTCACAATTTCACTTATTTTCTTTTCAGCACGTGCTGCATCACGCCAAATGAATCCTTTGACGGGACTTATCGCAGAAAAGAGTGATCTTCTACACTCATAGGGGCTTTTCAGATTGGCCACCGTAAGTTTTCCCGACCAAAATATGCTGTCTTTTTTTTGTTCGAATGGCTTTCTTGAAAAGAACTTCTGTGTTGATGCATATTGATGACAAAAGAAACTCTCGGAACCAGCGAGACGAATAATCTTTTCTGCAGAAGGGTCAAAATGGGCTACCATATGACAGAGTTGAGAACAGGTCTCCGTCTTTTTTTGACTTCCAGGAAAAGGCGACTCTGCGACGCTTTCTGTTGCCAATGCCGCCCATATTCTTTCATCACGGTTACGGCCAAATGTTTGGCTTTCTTTGAGGTAACTGACAAAGTCAAAGAGGTGATGGTCATTGATAAGAAACACCATACCTTTTGATGGTAAGTTTGCCGCAGTTTTATCAGGTTGACCCTCTTTATGGACAACCCACCGAAAAGGAACTTTTGCCTTTTGCATGACCATTCGCCATGATTCTCTCATGCTCCATGGGAATGCCTTAATCCCTGGGACGACCAAAGTGATCATTGATTTTTTGAAGGGGTTAAAATCCATATCTTTATTTAAGATCTTCAAGGGATTCTACTACAATACTTTGTAATGTCTTTTTTATTTTGTAACCTTTATTACCTTTAATGAAGTCTTCAAGCCCATTAATCAGTATTTTGATTTCCACCAAGAATCACGCCGCTTACTTGCAGCAATGTTTAGCCTCCTTGCAAAGACAGACCTTCAAAGAGTTTGAGGTGCTAGTTTTCGATGATGGGTCCAACGATGAAACTCCCACCTTGCTTTATGAGATTTCACGATACGATCAAAGGTTTTCTTTTTTTCGAGAAGAACAATCTGTTGGATGCCTTATCCGCTTTAACCAACTCTTCAGTCTCGCATCGGGAGGTCTTATCTGGGGTGTTGGCTCTGATGATTTTTGTCATGACCCATATTTTTTAAGCAAAGGAGTACAAGGTCTTAAGGATCATCCTTATGCCGCTGGTTTTTTCTCTGCAACTATTGCTCTTCATATGCCAAGCGAAAAAAAGGGAAAGATCTGGGGGCCAGGAGGACCAGATCGTCATATCTCCGCAAATGGGATGATGCAGAGTTTTTTTTCAAATCAAGAAGCTTCACCGGGCCCTTCATGTGTTTTAAAATCTCATTTCTTCAAAAAGGAACAAGCCTTGGATTTATCTCTTGGCCCTCAAAGCGACTATTTTATTAATAATCTTGCTGGCGGAACAAATGGATTTTTTTATATATCGAATCCCGCTGTGACATTCCGTGTTTGGGATGATGCCGCTTCGTTTTCCGCTAGCCAAAGCGTTTTTTTAAATGTCCGCAGGCTGGCGATGGTCGAAGGTAAACTTCGAAATCAGCTCCCCAGTCGTTTTTCCGTCGACTCAAGATGGTTGTTTTGGCGAAACTACCAACTTATTTCCTTGTTCAACCTGACACATAGACTTCATCTTTTAAGATTAAGTCTTTTGGATTTTATTTTAATCAAATATACGCGCCAAGATCTTTTTCTTGATCTGATGTCTCTGATTAATGAATACACCACTTCCTTTAATGAAGCTCGCCAGACAGATGGTTTGCACGTTTTATCCCCATTACATAATAGACGTGTATTTATCTCTCTTGTTTTTTCTTTTTGCAGAAGAAAGTTTTGTGGTTTCTTTTCTCGTATCGCTAATTCTACAACTAAACGCCTGCTAGGAAGAGATTATGTTGATATCAAAAGATTAATTCTTTATGTCAGATAGCGCTTTATTTGCGGCATTTTATTTAATCTTAAATCCATATACAATCAAAGCTTCATGAAAAAGAAAGTTCTCTCAATACTTTTAGCGACTCGCAATCAGAAAGAATATCTTGATCAGTGCATAAACGCAATCCGAAGCCAGACTTTTGTTCACTGGGAACTTCTTGTTTATGATGATGCTTCGCGTGATGGTACTGCTAATTTTTTTAGGGTCCTTCGCTTAAAGGAGCCTCGGCTGAGATTTTTCCGCACTTTGCAACATCGTGGCCCTGTCCATGGCTATAATTTTCTCCTTCGGCAGGCAAAGGGGAAGTTTGTTTGGAGCGTTGCGAGTGATGATTTTTGCGTTCGTAAGGATTTTCTTGCTGAAGGTTTTTCCAAGCTCGTCAAGTTTCCCTCCTCCGCTGGTTTTTGCTCGTCATGCCTCACCCTCTATGAGCCTTCTGGTACGATGGGCCCTAGAATGACAATGCCAAAGAATGCTGAATACCTCTCCCCTCACGATATTCTGCGAGGTTTTTTTTCTCACCATGGTAATATTCCCGGTTCTTCTATGGTAATCAGAAAAAAGGAGATACTACGCTATGGAGGTTTTCGTCCTGAGTTAGGCCCTATGTGCGATCTCTTCGTTAATCATGCAGCGGGTACAAAAAGGGGCGTTGTTTATTTATCGAATCCAGGCGTATGTGTTCGGATTTTTGAGAGCCATGCAAAAAGTTTTGGGCAGAGGTCCACTATTCACCAATGGACCACATGGATTGCCAGATTAGAGATTCTCCTAAGAAAAGAGTTTCCTGAAAACAGTTTTTCCATATTTGACTGGATAAATTGGCGCATGCAACGGATTAATGATTACTTGCAGACCCATCATCGCTTTCGTATTGCGTCCCGATCTCCAGTGGAAACAAGGGGCAAGATACTTACTAATTTAAAGCGGGAGTTAAAATATGTGATTTGTATTCTTAATCGTAAATTCTCAGATCAGGACAGAGGCGATTTAGTTATCCCTATTAGTCCGCAAGCCTGTATTAAGTTCACGCGTAAAAATGCATTACGAAGAATTTACACGCGTATTCTTAATTCACTTAGAAAGAGAATCTTGGGTTATTCACTGCCCCACTAGATGAATCAGTTTTCTCGTCCTAAAATAAAACTCAGGACTGAAAAATTCAAATACAACCACATATCCTTATCCGGTAGCTTTTGTTAATAAATGCTTTTTAAGCGTGTGTTTTTCTATTTTTTGCAAATGACAGTTACTTCCATGCTTACTCGACACTGATCCGCTGCGTTGGGCACCCCGCCGTGCAATAATAAGTCATGAAATACAACTGCGTTACCTGGTTTTGTATCTACTACGCGAATGTCTAACTTTGTAAGATCCTCGTCAAAAACAGGTTTTGAAAGTCCACTTTTCGTTTCAGCATGCCACTTCCAGTCTGTTTTTTTGTGCGAACCAGGGATCACACACAACCCATTTTTACCAGGCGAAGTGCAAATCGCGATCCATATTTTTACCCGTTCGCATGGATAAGAAGGCATATTCCCATGGCCGAGATCCCAAAACCATTTATCACTGTGAATTGGCCCAATGTCTTCCTTCCCAGGCCGCACTAAACGCCAAGTCTGCACGCCCCAGCCAAAACCTTCTTCGTCGGAAAGCACAAATTCACCGAACTCCTTTCGGATTTTCGTGTAAAAACGCATATCCTTTAGACGATCAAAAGCTTTTTCAGGCAAAACTCTAGCTGTTTTAGGCCAGATTTTTGCATGATCTACTAAGTGACTAAGTTTATGATAATTCTCTAAACCGAGTTCTCGAAACTTCTTCACATGCTCTGGACAAGCAATTTGAAGTCGATAAATCCATTGACTTTCAATCTCTTCTCTTAAGATTTTGAGTTCTTCCGCTGAAAGAGAAAGTTCTGTTGTAAATCCATCTGCCCCATTTATTTTTTCTTTTAGCATACCGTGTTACCTCTATTTTAAGAGTTCTGGATATTTGTCAAGAAAGGTTTCGCAGATTCTCGGTCCCGCATAACCACCCGCTTCTACAGCTATTTGCTGATACGTTTTATTCGCCATCGATATTGTTTTTTCTTGGTTAGGCGTTTTCTCAACATATTGCATCATTTCAATAACTGCTGCCAGGATCTCTTCTGACGTATTGTCAACTAAATCGAGCCCTTGGCTATGTAGGTATTCGATGGATTCAATATGTCCAAACGGTGGAGGAATCATGCGAGAATATGGCAACAGATCTCCGGATTTTCGTTCTCTAATATTTTTATGAATTAACAGATTCTGCGACCACCACGGGCGGTGGTCAAGAGCACACCAGTTGGTGTAAAGGCAGGGTCTTCCAAAAACTGGGGGGACATAGGAAACCCCCGAGTTCGTGCCCACAAAAAACCGGCAATTGCCCATAAGAAAGACATCCATCCTCTCAGATCGGTCCGGGCTATGTGCGTAATCCCACACCCGCTCCATGGGAGGCAGAGGTTTCATGGTCGGGTCGCCCATGCGAATGACCCATCCACCCGCCCGCGTGATCTCCTGAATAGCGTCCAAATAGGTATAAATGTCCACGTCTCTGCCTTTTCGCAAAGGATCCTCCCATTGGTTGTGATATCCTGGCTCCCGTACATGCAGCGCGACAAACCAATCCCCTGGCGAGATATTATTCTTGGCCAGCACATCAAGCCCGATGGAATGATCTTCTGCGTTTAAGGCCAACAAAGGAGACAGGCCTTTCTTTTCCCATTCCACTTGTGCTAAGGCGGCAGCGTGTGAATAAAAAAGACAATCCCCAGAGACCGTTGGATGCATTGCAACGGGTACCTCAAAATATCTTAAATCTTGCCAGCGCTTCTTGACCGTTTTGTCGTCCAGAATTTTATAATACTTCGACCAATACCTTAGTAAGTGACTGTTTCCCGCTCGGTCTTGAGGACTGACGCAAATCCTAACCTGACTTTCAGCAATCAGGCCGAGTTTCATTAGTTTTGTATAAAAGTCGATGAGACCGATGTGCCCAATCGCTGGGGTCCAACCGTGAGAGAGATATCTTATCCTCTTTTTCTGCGGGTTCTTTGAATCGAGCTCATTCTGAATCTCTGCTAAGCGCAGAATCAAAGTGCGCCATGTCTCAAGTGCTTGGGCCGCTTGGCCGCTGAGATAATTAACCCCGTTGCTTTTGATCTGCGTACATACTAAATCATATCCCCTTTTCAGATCCAAGACCCTTGATACAAAAACTACTTTTCTTGAATACTCAAAGCCCGACTTCTGCTCTCCCCATGCTTGCAGGAAATGCTCAGTGTATTCTTTTATTTTATATGTGACTTTCCATTTTAGAATCTTTTCCCGAAGAAACATTGCTTGTGCTATCCTGAATGATAGCCTTTGGTGAATACGAATATACTTTTTTACACTTTTTTTATCTAAGATTTCATTGAATGGGATTCTTGCCTTTTTTGGTTTTAATTTGGTCTTTAAATTAATCTCAGCCTCGATTTTATTTATATACTTTTTCCAGGCAGGCCGAAGCTTTCTTAAGATATGTAATCTTTTCTTCGCTCGGAATATCTGATTAGTTGCAAGGAATAAACTCGACTCAAAGCGTAGTTTTTTTGTTTTTATAAACTGAATACCTTTTGATCGAAAACGCAAATGACGTATGTTTGAAATCTCAGAAAAAGCAGAGCCAAATGATTTTTTACTCAGAAGAGGCTTTAGCTTTGCCCCGAGCGGTGTTCTTTTTAGCAAAACTCGGTTGCCCCTTAGAAAGTCAGGACATATGGAAGGTCCAATATAGGAACCGTATGATTCTGCTATTGACTCCAACCTGTCCTGAAGAAGCCCAGCGTCACGGACATGTTTTTTTTGCACAAATTTTGTGTAAGTGTTTTGAACACATCGAAGAATCTCATTGGGTGTATTATCAATCAGTTGGATGTCATGTTTTAAAAAGAAGGAAAGGGACTCAACATGACCCAATGGAGGCGGAATGATCTCATCATAATGCAAATATCTTCCTCTTTTTTTACAGAAATACTTTTTATGAATCAGAAATGCTTGTTTATTCCAAGGGGTACACCCCAAAGGCATATGATTTATGTAAGCTGCTGGTATGCCAAAGTTAATCGGGAAAATGGTGTATCCAGAGTTTCCGCAAACCATCATGACAGATTTTGATGGAATTATTATGTCATTCTCCTCACTTTTAATAGGACTGTGGGCATAATCGAAAAGATTCTCCCTAGACTTTAGTTTCCTCATGCTTTTATCACCTAATCGAACCACAAAGTTTCCCTGACTGATAAGCCAATCAATCGAATCATTAAGATCGTCTATATTTCCGTTTCTTCCATATCTTAGATTATTATTCTCACTGTAGAATCCCGCTTCTCGTACATGAACACAGATAATGGCAAGTTTTTTGGGATTCAGCTCTTCGAGCTCTTTATCCGTATCAAAGCCATGAATTGGCCGAAGTAGCGGTGAATATCTTTTTTCTACCCATTTTTTTTCAATATCATTAAATATATTGCAGAAGAACTTTGTTTTACCTCTTTCAGATAATATGGGAAACATCTTTTCAAAGACTATTTTTTTATTAGGTTGTGCACTAAGAAGCTTTAGGTTTTTGTATTTCTCTTTCCATATTCTTAATAAATATACATTTGCCTTTAGTTTTGAATCTAGAAAGCATATATTTTGACTCCTTTTGTTTAAAATCTGCTGCTTAGCCAAGCCATCAAGAAGCAAGATGTGACCAAGAGCGCTTTGCCAAAAGTGCCCGAGAAAAAGAGTATTTATGTTTTTATTAATCAGCGCGTCGCTAAGTATTGATAGTTTCGAGATTTTAAGCCACTTAACCATAGCAGTATTTACATGACCGCCTAGATACATCATTCCGATATTGGTATTAGTACGAAATATTGCCTCTGGATCGGCCAGAATATACTTTCGTGGACTTATTTTTTCAAAAAGTCCCTTAATTTTAGATTTTAAGCTTATAACTTTGCTTTTTTTTATAATAAACGCCTCTCTCTACGATTTCTAGACTTATTTTCTTATTAATTTATATCTTTTCTAAATATTTAGTTTTATACAAATGTAGAATCTTATTGATAACTTCTTTGGCGCTCATTGATTTGACCCCCAATTTTTTTCTTAGATGCGCCGTGCTTAAAACAGAATGTCTTTTGGCAATGTTTTTTAAAGCGAGATCCTCGGAAGCTTGAAGTTTCTCGATGGGAACATTCTTATAATTCATTTTTTGGCAAAAAGCTTTGGCGACCGTGTAATAAGAAACTTGCGTTCTGGCGGAAACATTAAATACTCCATTTATCCTCTCATTAGCTATTTGGAGCGAGATTTTGACAAGTTCATCACACAAAATCGGACTTAATGTAAAATCATTATATGCCGTAATGGGTCGTTTTTCATAAATCTCCTCATGCCATTTGGATAGTATTGGAAATGCCTCGTTTACAACTTTTCCTACTCTTATGATTGCATATTCCTTTAGGTTTTCTTTTATATATTTTTCGATAGTAACTTTTTGTCTGCTATACTCTGACCGTGGTTCTAATTTGTCTGTTTCTTTATGATATTTCCTATTTCCATTATAAACGCAGCTTGATGAATAGTATATAACGAAAGCCTTTGTCTTTTTCAAACTGAGGATTAGCCGTTTTATGCCAATAACGTTTATTTTTCTACTAAGTGTCTTTTGAGCTTCGCATTTGTCGTAGGAAGTCATCCCGGCACATATAAATACAACATCATAATTGCCCCAACTAGGGACTCTTTTTGTCTTTAAGAGATCAAAATAATTCTTTTTACTATTTTTTTTTCTCCTTGATGTTGCCAAGAAACTCTTTCCTGTAACTTTCAGTTGTTCGACGAGCCTCCTGCCTATAAACCCATCTCCGCCGATGATTAAGGTTTTTTTCACTTCTTTTTTATCTTCTTTTTTAATTTCTTTATCCATGAATATCTATGGGGCTGCAAGGCACGGATAAAGGTGCCTATATACTTAGATGTCTTACACACTTTCCATATGGAAAATTCTGTAAACAATTTTAAGACGGCATACTTATAGTATATTAGGGTAGCAAATGTTTTTGTTCCGTCCTCCAATTTTAGAAGTTGAGATATATTTTCGCCACTGTGGATTCGACTAACTTTGATAATATTCCGACAGTGCCGTGTGTTGCAGTGTTGTAGGGTCCATCTCGAAATCCATTTCCAACGTGCCGGCCTCTCCTGCCCGTCGTTTCCAACATTTTTCGAGGCTGGGCTTAACTCAAATCGAACCATTTCGTCCGAGTCCTCCACCAGAATTTCTGGCGTTCGTTTGGGAATCGCCCTTTCCAGATAATCATCATCCACGGTGGAATCAGGCAAAACCGACTTGTCGACCGGATTAACATAAAAAAGGCTGATGTGAAAACTGCGCACCAGAAAAGCGGAATTGCCCGCCGGCCAAATTAGGTGAGACGGCCAAAAGGACATCCGGGGGTTGTCCATTCTGAGAGAATGTGTCACCGGGTGGAGGTGGCCGGCCGCCAGCCGTACCAGCTCACGATTGGTGCGAGATCGAGTGGAGTCCCCATAGGCATCGACAAAAGTGTCTCGATCCAGGCGAAAGACTGCGTCTGTGATGAGCCTCGCACCTTGTCGTATTTTTTCGAGAGCAAAGGCAAAAGAACCATTCCCAAGCACTAGATCCGGCGCCAAAAAGAACATTCCTGCCCCTTCCAAGTTGGCCTGTCTGATCGCCTCCCGATGCAGTAAAGCCAAATCCCGGTAGTTGTGCTCAGGAATCTCCGGTGGGCGAATCGGAATTATCTCCGGCTCCACCCAATGAGACAGTTTTTCCCAATTCGCCTCCCGCTTAATCAGCTTTGCACTCTCCGGGTCGACAAAAAGGCGAAAACGGACCCGGGGCAAGTTCTGGAACGCAGACAAGTTTCCCTCCCAGAGAAGATTGGGCAGAGTGAATCGACAGTAGTGGCGACAGAACTCCTCCCCCCACAACACCGTGACAATGTGGAAGGGGATACCAGTAGGTGAGTTTAGCACAGGCAAAGGGCGAAGTTGTAGTGTGAGAGAGCAGGAAAACCGGTGTGGACGACCTCATCATTCATCGAAAAAAGGAAAACATGCCGAAAGTGGCGAGAAAGAAACGCCTTCAGCTGGGCCGCCGTTTTGCAGTTCACATGACCTTGTCGGCTTTGTGGTGAGGCGTATTTTTGGGACTCGAGGGAGGGTGTTCCGAGAATCACAACCCCACGCGGATGAACGCTGGCCTGCATATTTCGGATAAATCGACCTTCCCGGGAGCGGGGGATATGCTCCAACACATCGAGTGCGTAAGCGGCATCGAAGCGAGGCCGCACCGGCGCTTTCAGGATGTCGTGCAGTCGGCATTCACAATGCCACCGCGGATTGCTCCGGCCCTGAAAATCCGCAACAAACACCGGGTCGAAGTCTGTGGCGACCACCCGGCCGACGTGTTGCTGAACCACGCGCGTACCAAATCCATCGGCACATCCGACTTCAAGGACAGTTGGAGTTCCTTCCAGCATCTTTGCCACAAATTTGTACCGGGCCAAAACAAAACCAATCCTTCGCGGGTCATCAAAATAGACCTGAGAAGACATGAGCCCAAACTTTTCAAGTCCTTGCTTTTCAGCAAGATGTATAGATCTATTGTATTGAGGCTCCCTAGTGCTAATGGGTCGAGATTTCAGAAAAACCTTAATTAATCAAGTGTTTCAACATAAACAAAAGACTCTTTTATTTCGGTGTACTTTTTGCCGAAATTTGCGGTAGATCCCCGGTAGAAGCTTTGAATTGGGAGGACCATTTTCCCTAGTTTAGAAGTTTTTTTTGCTTCAATATAAATAACAGCAGGTAAATTTTGGATAAACAACTTGTTGATTCCGGTCCATTTATATACCTCTGTTTTTTCGTCAGCCTTTTCTAATTTGCTAAGAAGTAAGTTGCACGATTGAACTGAATACCCGTTCGATTTATAAAAGTCCCAAAAAATGTCTGGGCTAAATTGCAAGTAGCATAATCCAGTATAATTTGAAGCGGCATTCCATTGAATAACTCGCCCGCCCACCTTTAGAAGTTTGTTGATGTTCGCGAAAGCGGTTTTTAGATCAAAGAGATGATCAAATGTTCCTCCGTCTACAATGGTGTCAAACCGTCCATGCAGCGATTTCTTAACCGGTAAATTCAGATTGTGAATGATCTCCGCCCCCTCGTTAGAATTCACATCCATTGACTGTAGTGAACGGGCGCCTAAAAAGTTAAAAAGGAATATATCATCTATCTGATTCGGTAGATCGCTAGGTGTTGCAATACTTTCGGCTACGCAACTATCAATAAATCGTTGCTGGCTAATATCAATCCTTTGCCTGCCCAAGCAAAGCACATGCCCTAGTTTTTTTTTCTTAGCTTGGCGCAGAATAAGCCTGAAGAGTTGTGGATTAATCATACTTGTATCCTAGACCATTTTTCCTATCCAGATCGAACCTTCTTTATATGATTTGGGCATGTCCGTTTTTTTTCTAACTTTTTTCCACATTTCCTTTTGCGAGAATATATTCAAATTATTTTTTCTTGCCCAGAGCCATACTAAATCTCTGTTGGAAGGAGACCCAATTTCAACAACAAAAGACTTCTGGCTGATGATCTTTTTCGGCAACGAAAGCAGTATTTTTGCCTCGTTTCCCTCGGCATCAATTTTCACAAAGTCTGCCGATCTTACGGCCTGAGCAGCAGTTACAAGCCTAACTGGAAAAGTTTCAAGTTTCCCATACGCACTAGATTTGGCTCCGGCCAGATGGCTGCTGGTGGTATTGCCAACTACCCGCACAAACTCAGCCCGTCCACCACGGTTTGACACCGCCGCTTCCTGAACCCGGACGCTCCGGATGTGGTTCAACTTCAGGTTTCGCCGTAGGAGCAAACAGTGCCGCGGGTCCGGCTCATACGCCGTAACTTTCCAGCCGCAACGGGCCATGATCAGACTGTGTAGACCCAGATTGGCCCCGATGTCCACCGCTCGTCGGAATCGGTGCCGGTTTTTCCAGTAGAGGCTGAACAGAATCAGTTCATCGAGACCAAACAGATCCAAAGAGTCGATCTTTCCCATTTTGGTATAAGGGAAACGCACCAGCCCCAGATCCCCCAAATCGGTCACCCCTTTGTCTTTCCGGCCCAGGGAAGAGGCAAGGACTGCAGCTCTGGCCTGCCGGGTCAATCGGGCATAGCTAGCGCTACGGGGCGGGTGGGAGCGCTGCCAGCTCGGCAGGCCCTTTAGTAGGGCCGGCAGGGAAACCGGCAAATTTTTCGGGGCAAAATTTTTCATCGATTTACCAGCCGGGCACGAGAGTTGGGCCGGGATGCGCGGGGTTGCCCGGCGGGGAATACGGGGGGATAAGCATCTCACTGAGAATAGCTTCCCGGGGAAGCGAGGGAAGTTGATCTTCCAAGGCAGACCCAAATTTCAACACGGGGTAAAGTTTTTCATCAGGATTAATCTCCACATTGACAAACACTGGACCGGATGTCTGGTAAATTTTTTGGAGTTCCCTATCGAGATCTTGGTTTCGGTCCAGCCGGACACTAGGCAACCCCATGGCCTCGCCCACCTTGTTGAAATCCGGCGGGAAAGCGAGACCGGAGGCAGGATCCACACCGACATATCTTCCTCCCAGCCAGGTTTCCAGAGTCTGTTTTTGAATTCCATGGCTGTGATTGTTGATGAGGAAAATTCTGAGTCGGAGTCCTTGTCGAACCGCGGTTGCCAACTCCCCCAGACAAAGCATCAGACCCCCGTCACCAATGATACAGGTCACCTCCCGGATCCCCGGCGCACAGCCGGCACCGATAGCGGCTGGGAGGGCATACCCCATCGGGGTATTGTTCCAGGCGGAAAAAAGCCGGAGTCCTTTTTTCGGCAGGATGTGGTTGCAGGTCCAAGTCAGGTTCCCCCCAGTATCAACGAAGACCAATGCGTCTTCCGGTAGGG
>Ga0214923_10003863_pt1 | contig 18541 bp, 23 predicted proteins | sample LL1510_MetaG_FD_177993 | JGI IMG/M metagenome (GOLD analysis project Ga0214923, IMG submission 177993) | Freshwater microbial communities from Lake Lanier, Atlanta, Georgia, United States - LL-1510 | ecosystem: Environmental > Aquatic > Freshwater > Lake | place: USA: Georgia | collected... | reverse complement strand
TCAAACTAATATTTGATTTTATTTCTAACAATTTTTTATTAGAATTTATCTTGATTGAATCATCTACACCATAAAATGTAAATCTAAATAAAAACCGATTTAAACGAATAATGGTAAGAGGTTTAAGGATATATTCTCCTACGAATATATCAGATAGATAAAGTTGAACGGTTAATGGCTCATGATAAATAGAATAGAGTCCCACAATTAAATCGATTGGATATTTCGATTCTATAACGTTTATTTGATATGGAACATCAAAAACTAAAAAAGGATCTTGAAAATATGATAATTTCCAAAAAATGTCTTTTATATGGTTCTCAATATTATAATCAATTTCAAAAGAAATAATATCATGGTTTTGAATTTTTTCTTCCAAATCAAAGATCCATGGTTGATTTTTTATGTACTGATCACATCTCAGAATACGATTTTTTATGTACTGATCAGATGTCAGGATACTTTTTTCTTTAAATGATGTTTCATTACAATAATTTGTTTTTTTTGAAAATAAAATTCCCATTTATAATTCAAGCATTTGTATTTATATCATAATAAGACGCCAATTTTAAAAATACAAAAAAGTCAAAAAATAAATTATTATGAACAAGGGAGATTTGGTCCAGAATCAACATGGAAACATCCAAATAATGTATACAATCATTTGAAAGAGATGATGTTAACTGATTGAGGAGTTTATATTCAAAATGAGAACGAAAAAAATATGAATCGAACATGGTTCCTCAAAATATGAGGTCTCATAACATTTTTAATTTTTGCAATAAACTTTCTAATTCTCCTGGATAGTCTTTAAATAAACTTTCTGAATTACTCTGAAAACTTTTGGCATTTTTTACACTGATAAAATTATCAGTTTTACTCTCTGATAGATAATATTCAAATGATTTCATAATTTGTTCTTTTTTTTCAAAAAAATACTTTTCATAAAACTTGTGAAATACCGATGTTTTATCTTTTAATTGATCAATAATGGCTAATTTTAGAGTAAAATATTTGATTTGATATTTATACTTCCGAACTAATAATAAATCATTTGTTATTTTTAAGTCTGGATGATCAAAATATTTATCTGTTGAATAGGCGGGTTCGTTTTGAACGGGCTGATCGGTCAATATCATTACAGATATTGCCTGAATAATATGAACTAAATTATTTACAGCGGGAGACCATTGTTCACCCGACCAGGTTCCTAATAATGATAGACATACTTTACCATCTGCATAAAGATTTGGATTGAAACGTATGGTGTTATTACCCGTGGTTATTAATTGAACCTTTGGAGGGTTTAACGGATAATCTTCAGGAAAAAACGCATGAAATTCAAACATGCCTCCTAAATACGGTTCATTCTCAGATACTATAATAAATTTTAAATATTGAGGACTATCGGGACTCCAAACAAATCGTATCATTGACAAGGTATCCTGATGTAATTCCATTTCATTTATATAAGTTTTTAGATCAAAAATGTCAATCAGTATACGTTTAAAAAGTTTTTGGATGATTGTTGGTTCTAATTTATTTTTTTTATCATAAAAATAATGTGTTTTCAAAAAATCCTCAACATCATCCTCTAAAATACTATTATTTTCATTTTCTAAATAAGAAAATTGAGTCGTTAAATTTATCTTGTTTGATAAAATAGTATCATATTGGGGATCATTAAAAATCGATTTATACTTGTATAAGTTGTCTTTTAGTTTTGAAACATACAGATAAGAATTTTTTTTAATGAATGTGCAAAATTTATTACATAATTCAAGATGAGTAATTATATTCTTGAATTCATCTTTACAAAAATGATTAAAACATTTTAAAAACAATTCAATCTTTTGTTTCTCAGTGTGTTCAATATTCTCAGAATATGTCGTCGTTTTGGAGTCTTTGCTGTATCCAACACCTTTCCCATAATGATTTGTTCTTTCATTATATTCTTCAAAAAACGAATAATCCTTGAAAAAATTTATTTCTTTCAATAAATTTATAATGTCCATTTCTTCGGTAGTCCAAAATAATTCATATCCTCTTTTTTTTTTATCGAGGATTAGCATTAACATTTCATTAATGATCGAATGAATAGATTCTTTTATTGACCAATTTTCATGAAGGATAGTTTTGAAATTATAACTTAATATGACATTTGTCATAAAATCATATTTTGGACCTAAAAATTTCATCTTGGGTGCTTCAAAAGGATATTTTTTATTAAATTGAAGGTCGAATCGAGCAATCTGTTCATAGTTTTTATTTTCAAGAATAGTGATATGAAGAGTGTCAACGTCGATGCTTTCAATTATTATTTTTTCTTCAAATTTTTTTTTTTGCAACATATTTAAATCGTTCTTAACGGCAGGATATATATCATGTTCTAGATTGATTGAGGCGTTTAAAATTGATTTTGTATCCATTACTTCTTCTTGATTCGATTCGATCTGAAAATGAATCAATTCATCATCTTCATACGTATAAGTATAATCAAAATCTTCCATTTTGTTTTATCAGTGATTTTTTAAAAAAATCAATTTTTAAAAATATCCATTAAACTTATTTTTTCTTGATCTGATAAATAAAGTTTTTCGTTTTTTGATTTAATTCTTTAATCTCTTTTTCCACTTGGTTTAATGATCGTTTAGTACCATGCAATATAAAATGTGTAGTATTTCCACTCCCACCTTTGTGAGTTCCAACTACATTCTTATCTAGGAGCAGTTTTTCTAGTTTTGTCGCTTTTGATTTTTCAAATTGTCTCTTTTGCTGGTTATATTGTTTTTTTAATTCTTGATATTTTTCATATAATTCATCATCATTTTGGCTTTGTTGATTAAGTTGTTGTAATTCAGATTTTCTTTCATTACTGAAGTTAACAGTGACTGAGATTTGTAGGTTTTCTTTTGGACGTTTATTAAAAAAATGTTTTATAAATTCATTTATTTTTCCATTTAATAATTTAGCCCTTTCTTGTGTTAATTCTAAAGTTTTATTTGTCAATGGATCGGTAATTATTAATTCATCACCGGTGATCCAGTATTTATAATGATATTTTTTTGGTATTTTATTGTCTTTAAAAAAATATTGCTTCAACCCTAAATCATTAGGTGATAATTCAATATATTTTATATCCTCTTTATCTTTAAAAGTATTGATTGCATTTTTGAAATATATTGATACGGATAATGGTATTATTCCATATCCAGAACCATCCTCGGGGAGTTCAACTAGGATTAATTTTTTTTTAGAATCTAAAGATACAATATACGACTCTGTTTTTCTATAATCACGATCGATTATATCTCCCAGACGGGCATCCTCTGGTTTTAATTCATTCCAATAAAACTCTCCTGGAGACAAATCTGATTCTTTTTTGGAATTGTATTTTCTCCCAGGACTAAGCAATACAAGATGTTTTGAATTTTTTTCTTGGTATGTTCCTAAATCTCCTAAATTTTTAATCATTTTAATAAACGTATTTTTTTGTTTTTTTTAATTAAAATGGAAAAACCAATTTCTTTATCAAAACTTCGATTTGTGATTAGAGATGAATTACAGACCTTAGATAAAACAAGTAAAATGGAACTGCGTAAAAAATATAATAAAGACATATTTACTATGAATCGAAAACAATTAGAACAATTAAGAGCGGAAATCAAACATTTATTAGAACAACCGATTGAACTTCGTTTTCATCAGTTATTACAAAACCAAGAATTGAATTACGCCTCAAAAAATATTTTACAATACCTGTATCCAAAAGAACGATTCAAGACGAGTCTCGTATCCAAAAAAGGAAAAACAATATATGATATGAATCTTTCACTCTTACAAACCATAGACCTATCCGACACTTGGGATGTACTATCATTCATACAATTTGTTTTACCAAGAATGAGGTTTTTAAAAAAATTAGATCTTACAGGTCGTATCAAGAGTTTTGGAGATAATTATTGTATCGCATTAAATAATGCGTTACCGCATCTCAACAAACTCACTGTTTTAAAACTCGGGGATAATCTGCTTTCACGACAAAATCTTTTATTGATGAAAGATGGATTTCAAAGTTTACAAAATTTAAAAACTCTAGATATGGCAATCAATATTTTAAATGTCGATGGAGTATCTCTATTATTGTCTATAATCGCAGAATTACCCCAATTGGAAGTTTTAAATCTAAAATATACTTTTGTTATTTCCTTTGTTAATAAAAAAAAAATACAAATATTTACCATTATGTCCCGATTAAAGCATTTATATCTGGATTCTAACTATTTGAAATCTCAGGATTTTACTTTTTTAGATTTTATGCCAAATTTACAGTTTCTTTCTTTAACCAGTTGTAGCATCGATGATACTCAAATGAATCAACTAATTAAACATATCCAATCATTACTACATTTAGAAATTTTAATATTGAATAACAATCCAATTACCGATAAATCAATTGATCTATTATTATCATTTATTCATTTAAAAATTCTCGGTATTAAAAATACTAAAGTTTCCATTTCTAAAATTCAAGAATTGAAAAACTCAATGACGGTATATGCCTGATTTTATTTCCATTGAAAAATTGATTTATTTTCTCCTTCTTTATTAGAATAAAATATGGTTGCAGGTGCTGGATTTTTTCTATTATCAAGAAATAATAAAATAAAACCTTTAATTCATAATCAATCATCAAAGAAAAAAAAATATTATAAAGGAGATTGTTGTTCTCTACTTACTATTGATAAAAATAATCCAAGTCCTTTTTGTAAAAAAACCAATTGTTCACATGCATTATGTCAAAATCGCATTTCCGATCAGAAATGAAGATGAATTTTTTAACTTAATAAATAAAAATATATATTAAAATGATTACACTTTGTATCGATATTGGATTACGTAATCTAAGTTTATGTATTATGAATTCGAATTTTGAAATTTTATTTTGGGAGGTATACAATGTATTAGATTCAGACAATTATCGATGCCCAAAATTATTAAAAGACGGAAAAATTTGTGATAAAAAATGTTCTTTAAAATACAAACCAGAAAATAATGCGGAAGATGAAGTATATGTGTATACTTGTAAGATTCATTTTCCAAAAGATATAGAAATCACGAAAAACAATAGGTTTCATTCTAAAAATATAAATGAGTATCCATTACAAGAAATTGCAGAAATTTTTTTATGCAAAATTCAGAATATTTATGATATGAATTTAGAATTGTTCAAGAAACTTGATTCCATAAATATTGAATTACAGATGCAAACCAATAAAAAGGCCATGTTTATAAGTCATATTTTATACGGTAAATTTATTGATTTGTACAAAAATAATCCAAAACCAATACGTTTTGTCAGAGCATCGCAAAAATTAAAGATTTATGATGGACCTGAAATCGTTTGTTCTTTAAAAAACGAGTATGCAAAAAGAAAATGGTTGGGGATAGAACATATGAAATGGTTTTTGAATAACCATTTTTCTGAAGAACAGCGCGAACAATGGCTCACCTGGTTGTCAAAACATACAAAACAAGATGATCTTTGTGACAGCGGACTCATGGCAATTAATGCAATTACAACAAAAAACAAGAAAAAAAAAGCGATAAATTAACCAGAATAATTTATATTTATAGGAATAATCATGTTTGAGCCAGAACTACAACAGAGTACTAAAAGACCACAATTATTTCAGAATTTCGGAAACAAATGCGGTTCTGGAGATGATGGATGCAATGTCGATTGGACATCATGTCAGGACAATTGGACGAATATGTTTAAAACATATAATGATGACTATTTCCCCAATAATCCATCCATATGACAAAATCAATAGTAACGAATACAAAAATAAATATATGATTAATAATACAAATAAAATTGATTTTTTGTTTAAAATATGAATATTTAAATACCACCAATCTGAGAATTCTCTAATCCATTTCGATCGTATTTTTACAGAAATATGTGTAATTCATGTCCAAAGGAAGTGGAATGGCAAAAAATGTCATTCCAACCCCTATTGTCGATTATGCAATCTATTAATGTGCAACGAGATGCAAGTTTAATCGTTCCAGATCATCTGTATACGGATGGGATTATACAATATTATATAATTATTACGTTTAAAAATGATATCAGCACGGATAAAATATATAATGCACTAGAAGAGTCAAGCATCGATTGGAATTCTATAGATTTTAATAAAAAGATTATTTGGGGAGGATCTATTTTTAAAATTCCTGATAAAAAAGGGTATTGGATTTTAAGAGCACCATGTTTGAAGTGTTATTGTAATATTGTAAATCAAACGGAAAATCTTCAGATACTCAATAGATGTTTTATTCAAAGTTTTCTATAGATCAATGTTGAACCACATTTCATGAGACTGATGACCATGAGTAATGTCTTATTTTTGCAAAAAAAAATATTTTAATAAAAATGTATAAAACTATAAAAAATTATGATACCATTGATTCACTAATTGATGTAAAATTAAGTAGTGCAGTGGGTGTTCCCGGTTGGAATCAAGAATTTTCCTGCTCTTTATCCCGAGTACATGATTATATACACAGTATATCGGGTCTTCCACCAAGTAATATGAAAAATGCCCGAGTTAAACTAACATTACTTTTTAACGATTTAGCTATCATAATACGATCTGATTCTACCGGAACTTATCGTTTTATAAACCCATTACCTGTGTCTTTATTACCCTATGAATCAATGCAAATAATAATATCAGTCACTGTAACAGATGATCGTAAAGATCCATTTCCATATAGCAATATAATTGGCACTTATAGTGATTCTAAAGTAGCATTGGATAAATATAGTGTCATCAATATGAAAATTCGATCTTATGAAAATGGAAAAATTAAAGACGATAATTTTATTATTCGTGATGGTATAATTATTCCTGATCCCCCCTTTGCACGTTTTTCATCACACGGATGAAGATATTATTCTATAGTATATTTAATAAAGGATTGGAGTTGAATTTTGAGGAATTATAAATATATTGTTTATAAATAAATGACTAATTTAGTGTCTCCTCGATACATTAGAAGTGTTACGGTTACCAATAATAGTGATTTTGATTATACATTGATAATCACTTATACAAAAAATAATAAAACGGTAAATGAATATAATAAAATATGTAAAAATACTGATAATCAAAAATTTGAATATTCATATACAATTAATGGTACTACATATGTATATCCTATAACAAATGTATCGCTCATTACGGATACAAATTGTGGAGTTCAATCGGTTGTGTATGAAACATCATCCGAAAAAATTGATTCGGTCAAAATTTTAGAAATATTGGTTACGGTTACCAATGAAGTCATTACTAATTTAAATTAATTTACATTTTTTAACCAAAATTTTTTTGGCAGATTTTTAAGAATGGATTGTTGCATATGTTTTGATCCATTGGACAACATTCTTATAAAGAATGACAAGATCTTTACGAATCGGAAGAATATGATTGATCGGCTTGGATGCAAACATATGTTTCATCATCAATGCATTAAAAATTGGATAATCAAGGGTAAAGGTGAAACTATCTGTTGTCCTGTTTGTCGTCATGAAATTTTTTTTCGTCGCTGTCAATTCTGGTTCGAATTGCTTAAAATTCGCCGTTTTCAATATCAAGAATCGATAAATAATGATGACGATGATACCGATAGTGATTACTCAGGTGATGAAGATATCGAATATAATCCAATAGATGATGATTTGAACGTCATAAACGAAAAAAACCAAAATGATGTAGACGAATACGACGACGACGACGACGAAGAAGACGAAGACGACGAAGAAGACGAAGACGACGACGACGAAGAAGACGACGAAGAAGACGACGACAACGAAGACAATGAAACTTTACATGATACAAGATATTCAAAGATTGAATTTTTCAGAACTGTATTATTCTGGAAAAACAATCATAAAATTTTCAAGAATTTAAAATTCTAAAAATAAAAAAATTTATAGAAATAAAATGCTGATTCTTCATATTTGTGAAATCGTTTTGTTATTGGTGATTCTTATTCTCGTGATTCTTATTTACATTAAACAAAATAAAGAAAGTTTTGATAATTGTTTTGGGATGCAATATTATGGATTACCTTTTAATTCAAATTATAAAAACAAGATTTGCGCAAAAGGCACGACACAACCATTATACAAAGAAGGAGGATGCGCGGTATACGATCCTGAAAAAATAAGTGCAGAATATGCTGAAGGAAAATTCACAGCCGCCGTATAAAATGGTAAACCACAACACAAGGGATTTTGGTCCATATCTTAGTTAAGGTATTTTTTTTTTCTTTAAATAAAATGAGTATTTTATTTGAAAATTTTACGCCGGGCGTTGCTCCTTTTGGACAATTATTTCCATTAAATGATTTATTTTATGGCACGACAAGCACGGATAATGTTGGTGGAAATGGCACCATTTTTTCTATTCGTAATGATGGTTCAAATTATACGGTTCTTCATTTGTTTACTGGAACTGACGGGGCAGGTCCCCAATCGGGGGTAACTTGTTATCTAAGTAACCTGCTAATCGGAACTACACTCCAAGGAGGGACTAATAATTCAGGGGTTCTTTATTCCTTTAATATTTCATCCTCGAGTTATAATGTACTTTACAATTTTAATTTTGCAGATATCAACGGTTGTAATCCTTATGGAACCCCTTTGCTTATTGGAAATAAATTGTATGGAACCACCTCGGCCACAGGTGGTGGATACGGAACTATATATGAATATGATTTAGGGACGAGTACTTTTACTTTACTTTATTCCTTGACCCCATCAGATGGAGGTTCTTCGAGGTGCTCATTAATCAATATTGGTAGAATTCTGTATGGGACCGCTTTAAATAATGGAGCGAATAATACAGGGACCATTTTTTCTTTTAATCTTGACACTTCTGTTTTTACTGTGTTGTATTCCTTTCTAGCGGTTGATGGAAGTTCTATCAACGCGAGTGGGGCCAGCCCCTATTCAGGACTTTTATTCACTAACAGTTTATTGTATGGAACTACCATCACTGGGGGCACATATGGTTCAGGTGTTGTGTATTCAATCACACCCGATGGCTCAACATTTACAACCATTCATTCCTTTAATACTAATTTTAGTAATGAAGGCGCCTTTCCTTATGGTGGTCTAATTGCCAATAATGATATTTTATATGGAATTACGACTCAAGGTGGTCAGACTGTGGATTCCAGTCTTTTATACAGCATTAAGATCAGTACTAATGAATTTTCGATACTATATAGTTTTGGTCCCTATGGTAATGCTTATGACGCGATGATTCTTCAAAACAATATTTTATACGGAACATTAAGCATGGGTGGGATTGGAAATAATGGAGCTATATTTTATTATTCGTTACCTATTGTTTGTTTTAAGGAAGGGAGTAAGATCTTGACGGACAAGGGTTATGTACAAATCCAAAATCTACGACGGGGCGATCTCGTCATGACAATCAAACACGGTTATGTACCGATTGACAGTATCGGTAAAAAAGAAATTTTTAATCATCCCTCTCCTGACAATCGTAAGAAAGACCAATTATATATATGTAGTAAAGACCAATTTCCAGAAATGGTGGAAAGCGAAGGAGAACTGATACTTACAGGATGTCATAGTATACTCGTCGATCGATTCAAGGATCATGAGAGGAAACAAACTGAAATCGTGTTGGGTGATATTTATGTGACAGATGGAAAGTATCGTCTACCAGCATGTGTCGATGCTCGAACCAAAGTTTATCCTGTTTCGGGGTTGGTGACTTTATATCACTTTGCCCTCGAAAATGAAAATTATTTTACAAATTATGGTGTTTTTGCTCAAGGTCTTTTGGTGGAAACCTGTAGTCGCCGTTACCTCAAAGAATTATCAGGTATGAACTTGTATTAATTAATTTTTACATACCTAAACGATTAGAGACCTTGCAAAAATACTGTCGATATTTAGACACAAATTTTTGTTTAACAAATTACAAACTTTTGCGCATAAAAGTGATGATATTTTTTTCTTTCCAAAAAAATTTATCCTTTCTTCCTTACAAACGATTCCCGGAAATATAATGGGATGTTTTCGTTCTTGTGACAGATGATCCAGAAGTATTCGAGGCACACGCTCAACGGCAACGTGGTTGTGGTCGACGACTTTGATCGCGTTGTCGAGTATGAGGGTGGTCAGCGCGTTTCTCCTCCACCAGATCATATCATGATTACGGATTCTGTTTCGGAAAAGGATATTAAGTTTCGGCGCACCCTCATTTTTGATGACGGCGTGCTGACAAACATGTTGGTTCTCATGCATGCCCAGTTTCCGAATGGGTATAAGATTGAGATTTCTAGGCTTGGTAGTGGCTACGTAGGGAGTGAGTTTTGCTATTCTGTAAAGTACTGGACACCAAAGGGAGAAACGGACATTTTTTGTCTGATAAAATCCCTGACGGGTCAAGGTGGTTTGCTCGGTGTTTTTGATTTCATGCGCACTAAGTAAAGAGAAAGTAATATTTTTTGGTAAAATATTCGCAAATATTTTATCCTAATTTTGAAGCGGCTCGCATATTTTGTGGAATTAAAACCTTGATTTGCTCCTCAGAATCTCTATAAATGCATGTGCATTCTTTTAGATTGCAATTGATTGAATTTAAATCGATGGTTTCGGTATAAGGGTATGTGCCTAATAAATCTAATGCCAGTGTTCTTACAGGTGTAAAACCGGTTATTATAGAACCATCATCTTTCATCGTGATTCTACTTAAGAAATTATCATTATCATTTTTTATTCCCACTGCTTCAGGTATTTCATCTGGTCCAGGGTTATAATTTGAATTTTGAACATCTTTAAATATTCCGCGTCTTGCCAAAGGAAATGTATCAAAATTTATCGTTATATCATTGTTCTTATCGATAGCAGTATTTATAAATATATCTTTAATATCTATAACAAAAGATGTCGCATTTTCACAAATTTTATTCCTTCGGATGTTATCTAAAATGGGTTGTAAATTATTTTCAGTCGCTGAATTTGTATTTCCCATATTCTATTTATCAACAATATATTTTTAAATATTTTCAGGAATTTTTTTGTTATATAAAGGTTTAAAAATATTTTTTTTTGTAATTTAAATATTTAAAAAATTTAAAAAAAATGGAAAATAATAATAATTTTTTATTTCGTTGTAAAACTACCGATGCCTATATTTTTAAAATTTTAACGGAATTGCTTCATAATGTTATTAAAACCGCTTGTTTTGAGATAAAACCAACCAAAATATCATTACGAATGATGGACAGTAATAGAAGAACTTTGATTGACCTTACCTTACATCAGAAAAATTTTAATTTTTATTATTTTTCAAAAAGTATTGAAAACCAGGTTATGAATATTGGTCTGAATATGAATCATTTTTATAAAATGTTAAAATCGATTAAAAAAAGAGATCAGCTTATTTTATTTATTGAAGAAAAAAGGAGTTTAGATCTGGGCATCCAAATTATTCCAAAAGATCATTCACGTCTTACGATTAGTTATGTAAAAATACAAAATATACAAAATCTGGAGATTGCGTTGCCGGAAGATTATGAACATTCCATATTAATATCATCAAGTGAATTTAGTAAAATGTGTAAAGATATGTTTAACATGTCCAATACCATATCCATCATTGCCAAAAAATACACGATAGGATTTTCTTGTAATGTGGGTAGTGTTTTTAGTAGACAGGTGATATTAGGAGATACAGAGGCTGAAAAATTAGAGAGCAATAATTTTGAAGAATTTTCAGAGGATTTTGATACAGAACAATTATCGAGAATTTTAAAAATTGCAGGATTGCACATTAATTTAAATATATTGTGCAAAAAAAATATGCCTTTATTAATTACTTCAAAAGTTGGGATAATCGGGGAGATACAAATTTATATAAAATCGAGGAAACAATTAGATAATGAATCGTTACAGAATGAATTATGATTTTAATGTTTTATCGATAAAATTTATAATTTTATTCATAACCTTATCTTCTGGTTTTTTTTTTGACATTTCGAAATCATTGATAAAATTTTCAGAAATTGATAATCTTTGGGCTAATTGTTTTCGGGTGATTCCTAAAACTCTACGAGCTTCTATACATTTTTGAGATAAATGTTTATCAACATTTTTTATTACGACAATATCATCTGATTTGTCTAATTTTATCTGATGCATCTCGTGATTACTCTTTTTAGGATGGATCATTTTTGATGGAGCGGTATTTTTTTCCCATTTTATTTCTTTCCAATCCTGGTGTTCCATTTTAAAAATATCAAATTTTTAAAATATAGAATCATTTTTTATTTAAAGATTAACTTTTATTTATTTTAAAAAAATGAATTTATTTCCTAATCTGCAAATTCACATTTACGGCGATCGTGATATACCACGAAATAGAACTGTTTCAAATCCACAATCTCAACCATCACAACAACAATCTAATACGAGAAATTTTATGTCATTGTTACAATCATTGTTACGAAGAAATAATGATTATAGTAATTATGATTTCGATGATATTCAGATTGTATTTGGAATCGATTCCAATAATAATAATAATACTACTACACCAACTTTAACAGGATTAAGAGTAGAAGACTTAAATCAATATACAACATTGTTTATAGGTGATATCGAAACGAATGAATTATGTTCGATTTGCAGAAATCAAATAAATACGGATGAAATATGCAGAAAAATAAATCATTGTGGACATTTTTTTCATCAAAATTGTGTAGACTCCTGGTTTGTAAGAAATCATAGTTGTCCCATGTGCAGGAATGAAATTAGTCAAACGACAGCATAAAATTGATTTTAAAAAATATTAATTCATAAAAGAATTAAATGAATTCTTTTGAAGAATTAGAAACTTTTCTTTTAACGTTTTCCAATAATATTTTGAATAATAATTTTTATTCTATTAAAACCAATGTTCTCATGGATATTTATACTTTTATTTATAAAGAATGTATAAATGATAAATCTAATGATAAAGTTAATATCGATAGGTTGACATATTTACATAATAATTTAATTTCAAATTTTATGAATCAAATTAAAATTATGATGATGGAAGCGAAGAAGATTAGTGAGATATTTATGCTTTATAATAAATATATTTATTTTGCAAAAAATATTAATATTATGTTTCGTTATATTAATAAATCACGTTTGATTCAATCCATCAGTAATAAAACATTAGAAACAAAGTGTATTTCATTATTTAATCAATTATTATTTCCTGCAATGGATATGAAATGTTCATCATTAGTGTACGAACAGTGTTCTGAATCGTACCAATTGAATAATCATTTTATAGAAGAATTTTTAAAATTGATTCGTATCTATTATAAAAATAAATTACCCTTGGGTAATATTTTAAATTATTTACGAGAAGGTATTGATTTTTATTTTAGACAGAATTTACCTATTTTCAAGAATATTGATGAATTAATCTATTATGTCCATATTGAAACAAATAAATTACAAGAATTAGAAAAAAAAATTTCTTTAAACGTAAATTTAGAAAAAATTATTATTGATATCATAAAGGGTACTGATAATTTTAAAGTTTTAGTCCAAAATTCTTTTCATGATGTAAAAAATAATTTAAATATTCTTACTTTTTTATTTTCTATTGATTACAAACTGCTAATTGATTGTTTCATAGTTTCAAATCAGGAAATGATTCAAAAAAATCCTTGTATAAAAACATTTATTGAAATTCATTATTTACATAATGAACTATCCAAAATTGTTTCTATCGAACCTCTGAATGATGATTTTAAAAAAACATTACAAAAATTCATAAATTGCATCTCTTTTTACAAAAATTTTTCGTTGCATTTATTGCAACAAAATCAGGATTCAGGATTTTTATTAGATTGGATAATGAATAAAGATGAATTTATAAAAATTTATGGTAAATTGCTTTTAGATCGTTTATTGCATCACAATAATTTAGATATTGATTTGGAATTAAAGATTATTCAATTTATGAAACAATACATTATTAATAATCTAATTTTTTATCTTGAAAGTCTCATTTATGATTATCGTAATAGTATTTTATTTTCAAGAAATTTTAGCGGTCGTTTAAGATCCAATATATACATTTTTTCAAATAAATTCTTAATTCAAGATAACATTTGGAATAATTCAAAGTTTGATTTGTCTGATTCCATGTTCAAATTGAAATCAACCTTTCATGATATTCAAAAATATTATAAATCACAATATGAAAATCGTACTTTACATCTTATTCCATATCTTAGTTATGTTATTATTGAAGCAACTTACAACGATAATTCGGTATATTATTTAAATATGTTGATCCCCCAATATCTAATTTTAGAACAAATAGTGAATGGAAAAAATACAATATCACAGTTACAACAGATTTTTAATTGTGATCAAAATCTATTAGGTGCATTACTTCATTCTATGAGTAATGGGAAATATGCTTTTCTAAAAAAATCAGGTGATCGAACAATGGTCGATATTACAAATGATATTTTTACGATTAATTCAGGATTTAAATCGGATGATAAATATATTACATTTAAATTACCCAATATAGATAATAAAAAGAGCAAACAGATCATTAGGACAGATCATGAAATATTGTTTATTCTGCGTGCTCACATTATGAGAATGTTAAAGAAAAATAAATCAATGGAATTTAATTCGATTCTTCAGCAATGTTCGATTATTTCTCAAAATCCTTCTACTATTAATGAACAGTTAGATTTTTTAATTGATAAAGATTATATAGTTTTAGAAAATCATCATTATGTTTATATACCCTAGGTAATAATTATAATTTTTCACCAGTTTGTTTTATTTAGTTGGAATCCTATTTCGACAAATATAGGTATTATTGTTTGGAACATAAAAAAAATCTTGATTACTCGTTTTTCCGGATATTTGAACAAGATTGGGACGTTTTTGACTAAAATCATATTCTAATTTAAATTCTTTAATATCATTTTCTTTGTATGATAATTCTTGAAAAACATCGTTTAGTGCTCTATTTTGTATATCAACTATTTGTTGATTCATCTCTCTATATGGATTAAAATTAATATAATCTATATAATTATCTTTTTCATCAACTAATATAAATCTATCATTATTTATTTCGACGGATCCGATATCTCTCGTAAAATTTAAAATAGTACTGATCTTTTCAAATTTATCAAAATTTTGTTGCGAAACAAAATTTTTAATTTTGGGATCACATTCAATTCGTGTCGGGAAAAAAATATTCATTCTAATATCTATAAAGAAAAAATTAATTCAAAATTATACGACATGTTGGACACGTTGGATTTTTTTTTATCCAATCTTTTATACAAGCCTTGTGAAAACAATGATTACATTTGAGAACGAGATCGTCATTTGATAAATATTCTAAACATATGGGACATTCGTCTTTCAAAAGAAGGATTTTAATGATTTCATCAAGATCATAAAGTAATTCTTTACTATATTGATTCAATAGATTATTATTTTGAGATTGTTTTTGTATATTGATTTGAAGATTTTGAATTGAATATATCGCTTGATTTATTTTCATTTCTATGAGTAAAGGTTTTGGTTCTTTACAATCGATATACGGACACAAAAATTTTTTAAAATACTGAAGTACCATTAAAAAATTAAATTCTTTTCTAAAATAATGCCTATTTCTTATATTAATAAGGAATAATTTTTATGATAAATTTTTTAAAATCTGGTTTATGGATACTGTCATGAAGGCTCCATGATCTGTCCATCTTTCATATTTTTTATTCCAAAAAAGGGGGACAGAATACTCATTTTTTACAATCTTATGTTCAATTATTTTATGAAGATAATCATAATCTTTTGATCTTTGTCGTAATTTCTTTAAATAATTTTCAGCATCGTTTTCACTAAAAAAAGCAGATGAAAATTTATATTCAGGATAAATACCATCTTCAAGCCAAATGCATTCAAATACCAAGAATACAATTTTATTCTCTAATAAGCTCCACCCGTCCATAATTTATTTGGTTATTAAAATTTTTTAAGAATTTCAATTTTAAGAAAATTATCTCTAAAAGATTCAAGTGACGATCGATAGAGAAACATGTTAAAAACCACAACCTCAAGGACAAGGGACTTTTTGCAAACGGAAATAGCAGGTTCCATGAATTAAACCTTTAATCATTTATTTTGCAACACTAAAAATTGAACTAATTAATTTTTTATTCCATTAAATTAAATTGAGTGTTTCATCTAAAATGAAAAATGTTTATATTTACTATAAAATATTAATTCGATTGTTTTATGTGACAGCACAATGAAAAATCCTATGCTTCAAAAAATTCAAGATCAACTGATGTTTGGAAATCAATCGCCTCCGATCGGGTGGAATGAATTCAGCAATACGGAGATAAACGGGAAATCCCTCCCAATCTACCTCGAATATCTGAATATGAATGAAAAATTTGATGAGATGGATTCAATTTTTAAGAGCAACGCTCATTTCGTAGAATGTTTCAAGTCGCATATGAATGCCTGTGGATTTAAAATCAAGTATAATTTCGATAGAATTAGATAGGACATTTTATCGCTTGTTTTTTATTACAAGTTGTTATATAAGCTTTTAAAAATTGTATAATTTCTTTAAGATCATAATGATTATTCAAATACTCTATATAGAGTTGTCTCACATTTTTGAATCGGATTAAATAAGGAATCATAAACTCTTTTATGACAATAAATTCTCTCTGATTTGGGTGTGTATCACACCATTTTGCAACGAAATCAAAATTTTTTTGCTTGATAAACGTTACCAGAAAAAAAATAGTCCAGGTTTGGCAAAAAGAATCCGCCGGAAGACTTGTATTATGATTCCCGTTATATTGTACTCCCCATTTTTTCCCACAAAATGAATATTGTGTACATCGACCTATATTTTGTTGAGGTACAATTCTGATGCCTTGAATCAATTTATTTTTATAAAATGCTTTTCTTATTAATGGAAGTATGGTATTCTGACCATGAAGATACAATTCAACACCCGGATCGAAACTGATTAATTTTTTTTGAAAAGGATCGCATATGAATGAAACAAAATGGACAAGATTGACTTCATAGATGATACACACCGTGAATAAACCAATATGATCTAGGAATGAATTTTTATTGAGGGTGATGTATTTTTGGATTGAATTATCAAAAAAAGGCAATTTATCATTTTGTTGGATAAGTTCTAAATTTTGATTTTTCAATTCTACCATCCATGTTCCTAACCATTTTGCATTTTTGATTTTATTTTTTTTGAGATGATATTCAATAATTTCTGTTCTCAAAGATTTATCGTTCATTGTGTGGATGAAAGATTGTATCATTTCTACAATTTCATGATTCTTACAATTCATTTATTTACAAAAAAATAATTATTAAAAAATATTGAGGATTTAATCCCTTTTTTATTTCAAATTAAGCGTAAAAAAATATCAAAAATATTTATCAACATATATACCAACAGTTCTTATAGATTATGTTATTTTGTAAAACTCAATCAATATTTTTGAAGATGCATTCTCTTGTATTTTTTAAAAAACTTGTGTAAAAATAAATTATTAAAAAAAATTCTAATATATATTAGAGTATGTCAGATATAAAAATAACATGGGATATTGAAAATTGTGAAAAAAACAGTTGTGCTTCTAATCCTGTTCAACCGGCCGGAGCGCCAAAACTGGTTGTCGATGGTAAAAATGGAGAAGCAACAGATGCTGAAGGATTTGATGGCGAATTAAAATACAAGGAGGATGTCTATGCAACCTATACAAAAGAATGTGGAAGAGGAGGTGACACGACTGGAGATTGTCAAACCAAAATTAATTACACAGTAGGCACTATAACTACAGATTATTTACCCAAAGGATCTGGGGAAATCATTATCGAATTTAATAATAAAGACAATTCATTGGGACCCTTTTCGCCTCCAGGGAAAACAAGTTACATTCAGATTCAAAATGATTCAACCCGTCAAATTAGAGTTCGATATGTTGGAGAAGAATCGCTTGTCTGTCCAAACACAACTACCAAATTTACTGTTGGTGATGTTACAACTTTTAAACCATTAAAAAAAGATGATTGCCAATAGATAAAGGCTCTTTAAGGAATTGAAAGTGCATATTAGTTTTTTGTTGTTTTTTAAGAAAAAAATTTATCTTTGTATAAGTAGAGTATGACAGATATAAAAATCACTTGGGATATTGAAAATTGTGCAACGAACAAAATGTGTTAGCAGTCCCGTTCAACCTGCCGGAGCGCCAAGACTTTTTGTAGATAATCAGGAAGGACAGGCCACAGATGCTGGTGGATTTAATCGCCAATTGAAATTCAATGGTGTTACTTATGCATCCTATACAAAAGAATGTGGAAGAGGTGGAGGAAGGACCGGAAAATGTAATAGTTCAT
>Ga0214923_10003862_pt1 | contig 18552 bp, 14 predicted proteins | sample LL1510_MetaG_FD_177993 | JGI IMG/M metagenome (GOLD analysis project Ga0214923, IMG submission 177993) | Freshwater microbial communities from Lake Lanier, Atlanta, Georgia, United States - LL-1510 | ecosystem: Environmental > Aquatic > Freshwater > Lake | place: USA: Georgia | collected... | reverse complement strand
AATTCCTTTGAGATTTTTATTTTTTCTTTAATTTGACCTTTTGGCACACCCTAGAGCATTTTAAAAACCCTTGCGGACCTTAGATGTTTAAAAATAACCACAAAAAGTTCATCAATTCCTTTGAGATTTGCTAAAATGTATCAGTTTCATCTTTGGGCGGATATTTGATGATTCTAAAGAGTCCTTGTGGGTCTTAGAAGTGTAAAAATAATTATAAAAAGTCAATGTAATAAAATTTTATTTGATATAATTCATGTAAGGGGCTTGTGGATTTGTCAAAGAAGGTTTAACCATTAAAGGAGACGTTGCCTGCATTTCGGCTAAAGTTCTTGCTTTAGCTAACTCAGTTAAAGTACCATCTTTAGCCTTATATTCTATATCTGCTTTGAGATTTTCCATAATTTGACGGGCAATTGCTGGAGCATTTTGACCATGTTGTCTAGTATCATTTGATATAATACCTGTAATTTGTGGAATTTTTTCAAGACCATCAGGTCCAGATATCCATTGGCGACCCTTTTCTTCATTGAGTAACCAATTTACACCCAAAGGATGTGTTAATATTGTTATGGCACTTGGATGATTTTTTAATACTGATTTGCCTTCTGGTGATCCAAAGAACTTGTTGAATAACATTTGATCACCCATTGCTGCTTCTATTTGCGGTTTTAATTGCTGCATCTGAAGCTGAATACTTGGATCAATAGCCTTTTGTCCCATCATTCCCTGCATACCAGGTAATCCAGATAATCCAGGTAGTCCAGATAAACCAGGTAGTCCAGATAATCCAGACACACCAGGTATTCCAGATAATCCAGACACACCAGGTAGTCCAGATAATCCAGACACACCAGGTAATCCAGATAAACCAGGCATTCCATATTGTGATTGCTGCATCATATTACTTTGAGCCAATTCACTTACTCTTACGGGTGCGACCATTTGAGATCCTCTGAATGGTAATTCAGTAGTGACTGCGGATCCAGGATCCATTAATAGTTTTTTCATAAAATCACCACTAATATCAGGGAACATTTTAGCAATTTCTTGTGCTGAACTATCTCTTACTTTTTTGAAGAAATCACTATTTAATAATTGATCGATAGGAGGAGCACTAGCTTTATCCTTACGCTCTCTGATGACAAATAGTTCAACTTTCTTAATCTCAGGCATCTTGATTTTAGATGTAATTTCACCCATTTTACCCTGAATACTTTCAATATCTCTTAACTCAATATTTAATTTCTTCAAGTCATCAACCTGTTTTTTTATTTCTGTTAGTGCATTTTGGAGACTCGAAATTACTATTGGAAAATCCTCACCCGCAATTTCTCTTATCTTTTCTAAAAGTTCTTCCTGATTTCCAGTACTAGATAATTGTTGTAATTGCGTTCCCTGCATACCCTGAATACCCTGCATCCCCATCATACCAGGTATACCTTGTTGAATATTAATACCAAATGAACCTGGCATACCCATCATTCCAGGCATCGGAATTTTTTGATGAATATTCATAGTTAATTGTGGTGACATCATCATCTCACTTCTTGCTTTGGCAATCATGTCTCTTAATTCAGGCATCATCATTACTGCAACATAAGAACCATTTGGATACATACCTCTATTTCCAAACATTTGCGCTTGGGAAGATGATAAAGTTTCAGGTAACTTGTGCTTTTTGAGAACAGCTGGAATTTCTTTATTTTCAATGTCCTCTATCTTTTTTATTACTCCATCAATTGATTTTTTAATATTGTTGTCAGTTATGTTTTTTACAGTATCTTTCAATGTATTGACATAATAATTTAATGTGTTTTTTGTTTGCAATAAATTTGCATGGATAAACCCTAGATCACTAACTCCGGTCATACTCTGTTCAACATCTTTCAAACTTGATTCTACTTCATCAATCGCTTTTGATAATTTTTCAAACTCGTCTTTGAGATCACCTCCTTTTTGCACCACTAATGTGTTATTAATTACTCCAATAAAACCACCAGATTGATTTTGTTTTTCTTTTTCTAACATTGTTAAACATTTTTTAAATTGAACACGAAGGTTATATAATTTTTCAACAAATTCTTTTACTTTACTCGGTTGAGCTTCAAGATTTTCCTTAAATTCTTTAGGCAATGTTTCCATTTGAAAAGGATGTTCTTCTTCTGATGGTAGTACTACTGATGCTTCTGATGGTGATGATGGTGATGATGGTGGTATTACAAGTTTTTGTTGTTGTGAGTTTGGTTGTGGGTTTGGTGGTTGTTGGTTTGGTTGTTGTTGTGAGTTTGGTTGTGGGTTTGGTGGTTGTTGTGCTGCTTGTTGTGCAGCTGCTTGTTGTGCCGGTGTAAGTGCTGGATCAACCACAAAAGCAACTGAACCTCCACCAGTTGTATTAAAAACTCTACTCAATGTATTCATTTCTTGATCTGCTTTACCTGGTCCAACCGCTACTCCTGCTCGTGGTGCTCCTGTTGGTGGTGCCACTGCTGCTCCTGCTGTTTGATCTACTACAAAAGCAACAGAACCTCCTCCAGTTGTATTAAAAACTCTACTCAATGTATTCATTTCTTGATCTGCTTTAGCTGGTCCAACCGCTGCTGCTGGTGGTGCTCCAGGTGCTGCTGCTACTACTGGTGGTGCTACTACTGGTGGTGCTCCTGCTGTTTGATCTACTACAAAAGCAACAGAACCTCCACCAGTTGTATTAAAAACTCTACTTAATGTATTCATTTCTTCATCTGCTTTAGCATGATTACCACCAGATTGTTTATAAAGATATTTATTAAATGATTTTAATCCTCCACCTGAATTATTAATAAGTTTGAAGATCGATTCCAATGTTTTAATATTACCCATAGTAATACTTTGAACTGTATTATTAGCTAGAATGGCTTTTTCTAACTGTTTGCTCATATCCTTTCCTTTTGGATTAAGCTCAAATAAAACATTTTTAATTTCATTAATAACATCAGCAATACTACTTTGCCCCATATCTATTTGTAAAATACTTTGCTCACTTTTTTGTAATATAGGCACTATAGTTTGCTGAAACCCAGGACCACCCATAGCAAAATTTCTAATCATCTTAGAAACTGAATCCTTTGCAGCACCCAATTTAAGATCTCTTCCAATAACATTAGGAATTAATTCTGAAAAAACTCTAGCAAGAATAGGATGAATCTTATCATAAGCCTCTTTTTGTTTTTTATATTGCTCTGATACATCATTATAAGAAGCAATGTGAATATCTAATTTGGCTTTATAATCAAAAATAGCATCATACACATCATATGCATCCTTTAAATCATTACTGTTTGATTGTAAATTACCAAAAATAGTTTTATACGCCTTAGCTCTTTTACGCTCCTTTTTCATAGAAATAAGCTCCTTTTTATCTTGGACAGATTCAGTTCCAGTAAAAATATCTGCGGTTGATAATTCCAATCTAATTTTTTCATATATTTCCGCATTTTCACGATAAGTTTCAATAGCCTTTCTGAAAGCTGGTAATCCTGCCTTGTTTAATTGAGTTTTAACTTTATCAATATCAATTCTAAGTTTAGCTATTTTTTTTACTTGCGCTTTTTGACGATTTTCATGTTCTCTCATAAAATCTTCCACTTTTTGTCTTTGAGCTTCAATCTTATCAATTTGACTTTCGTAATAATCTGGATCATCCGCACTTGGTGGTTTTTTAATTCTCATGGCTTGCATATACAGTTTTTGTTTCTCCTTAACAATCAATTCCTGATAACGATACATCAAGTAATTAACAACTTCAGTCCTATCCTTAACTAATGTACCCAATTCAGCTTCTCTAACCTTGTATTTTGGTATGTATTTTTGAAGATTATTTTTATGTTTCTTAATAATCTGAAAAATTTGTTTTAATTTTTTAAGAATCTTATAACGTCTTCTATTTCTAAACCATTCTATTAACATTCCACCCCCACTTAACATTTCACCACCACTTAACATTTCACCCCCACTTAACATTCCACCCCCACTTAACATTTCACCACCACCACTTAAATTATGTGATCTAAATTTAGCAGTTTGCATAAGGTTTTTTTGAGTTGAAGCTTTATTTTTATTAATAATGGAACGATTTATGGGATTATTTGACTGGTTCTTAATATAACTAGATGGTTTCTTTCTAGAGATTTTATGAGTATTATTACTTCTATCTTTCCTTTGAGTAATTTTACGAACCATTTTGTTTTTTATGCTTACTAATGAATTAGATAAAAAATAAATAACTTAAACAAAAAAATTGATTACGTAAATTACGTTTGATTACCATACACAATTAATTAATATAATATGCCATTAAACAGTAATTCACTTCAGGTGTCAAAAATTTCCTTCTGTAATAAAGAAGCCTCAAATATTAGAACAACCGAATTTAAAAAAATGTTAATAGAATATCTCCAAGAAAAATATGATATTAAAATTGGATCAAGATCATTCGTTAATATAACACCCAATATTTTAAGAAAGAGTCTAGAAACACATCAACATCTAATCAGTCTACAATCTTGTGGTAATCCATACTTTTTCTTCCTAACTAAAGTTGGTGAAAAAAATTGTTGTTTTTATATTGATCAAAAAATTGTTGATGGTCACAGTTATCCTAGGATTATCTATGTCCAATATAGATTTGCAGATTACCTTTACAATGATACTCTTCTAAACGGAGAATTAATCAAAACTTATGATAATAAATGGTCATTTTTAATATCAGATTTAAACGTTTTAGCCGGAAAAAAAATAGAAACAAATATTATCGATAAACTCGGCAATATTTACAAAATATTAACACAATATTATCAACCAGACCCCATATGTGATATATGTCCTCTTCAAGTTCGAAAGATATTCTATTATTCAGAACTAGGATATATAATTAAAAAATTTATTCCAGAACTAGGTTATAATACAAAAGGGTTATGTTTTCACACTTTAAATACCAAATACGATGGATACATCTATACTTTTAGTAATGACGAAAAAAATAGGTTCTTTGGAGAACAATCCAAAGTAAAAGAAGATAAACTAGCTAAAAGTGATCTATTAAGCCAAGAAAAGAAACCAATTGATGCTAATTTAATAGCGACATTACAATTTGTTAAAAGCACAACAGATGATTTATATCAACTTTATTGTCATGACGGTGATCAAGTTAAAGAAATAGGATATGCCGCAATACCAACACAACGACACAGCCATCAACTCAGAATGATTTTCGAAAAAAACCCAGGATCACACTATTTTACTTGTCGATATTCCAAAATATTTCGCAAATGGATACCAATCGAAGAAGTTAAAGCAAAAAAACCAGACCAATTAACCACAATTGAACACATTATCCGCAAACTTGATAACCAAGAAAATACACATTAATATTCTTGTACTCCTTTTTAATACTTTTTAAATATATATATATTAACTAACATTATCATATATATCAAATACAGATTTACTAAAAGTCGCTAATATACCTAAATGAATAAACTTCAAATCTTTCTCATTAATAGGTTCATCAAACCAAAATTTAATAGCTTGAATAATAAACGTATTCGGGACTTTTTTAAATTCATAGTTGAATATTTCTAATTTTTCAGGATCTATTACACTTTTAACATAATAATCATAATAATTATTATTTTTATTTAATTGAAATAACCTAAAATACGTTATTTTCAATTCAGGAAAGTCTTTACCCAAAACTTCAATAACTGTTCGCACTATTTCATTACTTTTATCTTTATCAGATGGTAATTCATACACTATTTCATCCCCTTGTTGATATACAACCTCTAAATTCTTACAGATTTCCATATTATTTATAATATTTTTTTTGAATATTTTTCAAATGCTGATATGATAAATTAACAGTCTTCTCAGTCAATCCACATTTCCCAAATATACATTCCCTAAAATATTTTGACCCCAATAAAAATTTAGATTTAGTAAATGATCCTAAAAATGTTTCCCAATTATTTCCATTAAAAATATTACTAGTATTCATACTCAAAATTGTATAATTGGATTTTCTAATATCAATCGACATAAAACGTTTATCATGTCTCAAAGAATTATATAAAGAGTTAAGATTACCACTTTTACTACAACTAATATTCTTAAATTTACTTATTTCAACAGATTTTTCAAAAAAACTACTCACATCCAACATTACTTTAGTTATTTCATTTTTTAGACTAGATATATCATTTTTATAATATATCTCAAACTCTTCTAGAAATTCTTTCCATCTTTGACTAGCCGGCAAATACAAATCCAATACCAATAAATAATATTCAAAATATTCCGTTGTCGGCATCGAATATCCATTATACTTTAGAAATATATCCATTAAATCTGGAGTAATAAAATCTTTATCGTCTTTATTCACATTAAATGGTGTTTTTTGTATAGTGATTAATCTAATGTTTGTTCCTTGACATGTTCTTGATTTACTAAACAATTTAAGATCTTCAACAAATTGATGTATTTCTGCTCTCTCGGGACGACTATATTGATAATTTAATTCCAATACATTTTTATCACTATTAACAAATTCAATGATTTTTGATTTGGCTACTTCAGTTGACATACTTTTATTTTTATAATAATATAATCATATAGTCATAAATATTAATCAATTTTATTAATCAACCCTGTTCATAAGATTATTGATATCTTCTAAATTTTGTAGGTATAATTTAACTTGCGATAATTTATAACACATAATATCATGATCAGTAATTAATGCTCCACTATTTTCCCACCATTCTAACACATTCGAAGAAAATTTTTTACAACTCAAACAACATATTCCAAATGGATGTATCAGTTGTAAACCACTATTTTTCCACCATTCTAACACATTCATTCGTCCAAGGCAAGATGCACTATAAAGAGTATATTTATTATATTTTAATTCCAATCCACTTTTAAACCACCAATCTAAAACATTAATATGACCATTTTCTGAAGCACTCAGCAAAGCGACACTCGAATATTTTAACACTAATCCACTATTTTTCCACCAATCCAATACCTCCACATAACCATATTTAGATGCATGATTCATTGTATCTTCAGTATATTTTAAAACTAATCCAGAGTTTTTCCACCATTCTAAAACATTAATTGGAGACGACATATATTCTTCATCTGTAGATTTTTCAATATCAAATGAATAATCAGTATATTTTAATTTTAATCCAGAGTTTTTCCACCATTCTAAAACATCAACACGCCCCCATATAGATGCACAATCCAACGCACAATCAGAATATTCCAATTTTAAACCACTATTTTTCCACCATTCTAACACATTAATATGACCATATTGAGATGCTCTATCCAACGCACTGTAAGAATATCTTAAAGTTAAATTTGACTTTTTCCACCACTCTAACACATTAACATGGCCATTTCTAGACGCATAATTTAATGTTTCATAAGTATATTTTAGAGACAACCCACTATTTAACCACCAATCTAAAACATTAACATGGTCATTTCTAGACGCATAATTTAATGCTTCATAAGTATATTTTAGAGACAACCCACTATTTAACCACCAATCTAAAACATTAACATGGCCATTTCTAGACGCATAATTTAATGCTTCATAAGTATAGTCTAGAACTAACCCACTATTTAACCACCAATCTAAAACATTAATATGTCCATAGCCAGAAGCGCATCCAATATAATCAGATGACACATCTATTTTTAATTTTTTTATAGCGAAACAGTTATACACATAATATCTATCACTTAGAATAATTCTACCAAATTTCATAAAAATTATAATTCTAACATAATGGTTATTATAATATTCTCCTGTATTTTTTATCTTTTTTATTATATTTGAAATATTCATATTTACATAAATTTTACTGTTTAATCCAGTTTTAGTTTTGCATGTATCAAAATTATTAACATCATCATTATCATCATCGTTCAAATAAGAATGGTGATAATGTATACGGTCATATCTATTAGTTTTTAGAAAATACATATATAATAATTCAATTTCTTGTAAAAAATAATTCAATTTTTTGTAAAAAATAATTTAATCTTTTTCCAAAATCCAGGTTTACTTATTGCACGATCAATAACTTCTTTTTTAACTTCACTTTCATATTCACGACGTCGACTAGTCGTTATAAAATTCATCCACCATTTGACTACATTATTATTACCTTTTTTATAACCATATATTCCGATTTTAGGAATATATTTTACTTCTAAACCTCTACTAACCCACCAATCTAATACATTTACATGCCCTTCTTTAGAAGCTTCCGTTAAAATTCTACGCACATATATTAACTTTATACCACTATTAAACCACCATTCCAACACCTCAACACGACCCTTCTTAGATGCTTCTACCAAAGTACAATTAGTATGTTTTAAGGGTAATCCACTATTTAACCACCAATTCAATACATTTATATGACCCATTTTAGATGCTTCTATCAAAGCATGATTAGTATGTTTTAACGGTAATCCACTATTTAACCACCAGTTCAATACATTTATATGACCCATTTTAGATGCTTCTATCAAAGCATGATTAGTATGTTTTAACGGTAATCCACTATTTAACCACCATTCTAATATATTTACATGACCATTTCGTGACGCATATATTAATGATCCACATGTATATTCTAGAAGTAATCCTGATTTTTTTAACCAATCTAATGTAGTAACATAACCATGATAACAAACATCATCCACAAAACGTTTATTAATTTTTAATTTACATTTGATAATTGTATTCACATCATATATACAATATTTATCACTTAAAATTATATTATTATCACTATCACTCTTGATCATACGCAAAGATTTAATTTTAACAGTTGATCTAACAATCACAAATCTAACATAAATATCATCTCTATTCATCATTAAATTAATATTAATTTCATTCTTCTTATAATACATATAAAAAATTATACACGAATGTAAAGATCAATTTTATTAAACTTAATTATTTTTTATCCTCATCACATAAATAATCCAGAATGCTTCAACTACTTTGGTTTAGAATATGCATATGTGTTTTATCTAAAGCCGAATATAATTCATCTTTGAAATTTAGAATTTTTAAATTCTAAACCAGAATGCTTCCACCATTCTAGAACATTAATATGGGTTTTTTTGGAAGCCAAATATAATGCATCATCAGGATATTTTAATTCTAATCCTGAGTTTTTCCACCATTCTAGAACATTAACATGATTGTTCATTGATGCTAAATCTAATGCTGATTTAGTATATTTTAATTCTAATCCAGAGTTTTTCCACCATTCTAGAACATTGACATAACCATGGCAAGATCCATAATCTATTGCGTTTTTAGTATATTTTAAAGGTAATCCAGAATTTTTCCACCATTCCAAAACACTAATATTACATCTATTAAATTCGTAACCGGATGCATAATCCATTCCTTTTTCGGAATATTTTAATGGCAATTTGGAATTTTTCCACCATTCTAGAACATTAATATTACCATTATGTGATGCCCAATCTAGTGGGTATACGTTATCATGTTGTTGTCGCGTGACCCAATCAAACTCATCTATATCATCTGGGTATTTTATTTCTAAACCAGAGTTTTTCCACCATTCTAAAACATCAACCTCTTCGACTATTATGAATGCATTTTCAGAATATTTTAATTCTAAACCAGAACTTTTCCACCATTCTAGAACATTTACATGATTGTATATTGATGCCCAATCTAATGAATATTCTGAATATTTTAATTCTAAACCACTATTTTTCCACCATTCTAGAACATTCACATGACCCTTTGAAGATGCCCAATCTAATGCCCCTACATCATATTTTAATGGTAATCCCGAATTTTTCCACCATTCTAATACATTAATTTTACCATACTCAGAAGCTATACGTAATGCATTTTCATCATAGTTTAATGGCAATCCAGAGTTTTTCCACCACTCTAAAATATTTATCAAACCATTTTCACAAACTTTAGAGATATATGACTCCGTAATATTAATATTAAATTTTATAATTGTCTTTAGATCGAACAAATTATATCTGTCACTTAAAATTATTTGCTTTGGATAGTTCAAGTCATTTCTAATTTTCATATTCGATTTAATTAACACAATTCTAATATATTTAACATTTTCATGATAATAATAATGATCATACATATTTTGCGTTATATATTTTTTATGATATATATCAAATTCACAATCATTAATGATTATACTTGTATCTAACTTTAATTGCAATGGTGAAGATTTACAAATTTTTACAAAATGCATACTAAAAAAATTTAATAGTTGAAATTAATTTTATCAAAATCAATTTTATAAAATGTGACACAATCTAAAGTTAAAGTTAAAGTTAAAGCTATAGCTATAGTTATAGTTATAGTTAAAGTAATCCACTATTTTTCCAATTAGTTCTAAGTTTTGTACGATGCTTTTTTCTAACATAGTCAAAACACACATTTATTTTATGTTTTGAATATTTTAATTCTAATCCACTGTTTCTCCACCATTCTAATATATCTATATAACCATTTTCCGCAGCTAAGTTCATAGCATGCCCTGAATATTTTAACTCTAATCCACTGTTTTTCCACCAATTTAATACATTTATATAACGATATTCAGAAGCACTATTCATGGCAATATTAGAATATTTTAATTCTAATCCACTATTTTTCCACCATTCTAATACATTTACAGCACTATTATACGATGCTTTATCTATAGCGTCATTGGAATATTTTAATTCTAATCCACTATTTTTCCACCATTCTAATACATTTATATAATTATGATCATATTTATAATTTTTATATGGAATATCTATAGATTTATTGGAATATTTTAATTCTAATTCACTATTTTTCCACCATTCTAATACATCAACATCACCATTATATGATGCTCCATCTATAGCTCCTTCAGAATATTTTAATTCTAATCCACTATTTTTTAACCATTCTAGGATTTCCACACTACCATAACGAGACATATTGCCATATAAGTTATGCAAATATTTATATTTTAATAGAAATCCAGATTTTTTCAACCAATCAAGAACATCTACTTTACCTATATAAAAGGCTTTTGATATATAACTATCCATAATATAGTTGTGGTGATTTAATTTTGTAATAATATTTGACTTCGTAATGACTTTCAAATCATACGAAAAATAAATATCACTTAAAATTATTTTATGCGACTTGATACTATTGATATTATAAATATACGTATTTAATAATGAAGCTGATTTTGATTCAGAAGCCGGTAAAATTGCTATTCGAAAGTATAGTGGATAATTATATCTATTTGTAGATATATTGCAAGCAATAGATTTCCCGGAATCAGTAAAAAGATTATTTAATCCCGACACAAAATTATTATTAATATTGTTAGCAAGATTAATATTACCATTTCCATTGGGATTGGGGTAAAAATAAATTGTAACAAAATGCATATAAAAAAATATTAGAACAATTCAATAATCAATTTTATTTATTGTGCGTAACTTGCGTGCAACAACTGAATCCATCTATCTAAAATAATCCTGAGTTTTTCCACCAGTCTAAAACACTATTATTACACCCATTAATATTCCAATCCTCTAAGTCTTCAATGATATATGTTTCATATTTTAACTCTAATCCTGAGTTTTTCCACCAGTCTAAAACATCAATTCTTCTATTAATAGATGCCATTAACATAGCATTTCCATCATATTTTAACGGTAATCCACTATTTTTCCACCACTCTAGAGCATTAATATTACCATATTCTGACGCATTTTTTAATGCATCTTCAGAATATTTTAATTCTAATCCAGAGTTTTTCCAATATTCTAAAACATGTATCTGATTACGATATAGAGACGCTCCATTTAATACAGATTCATCATATTTTAATTCCAATCCACTATTTTTCCACCATTCTAAAACATTAATATCTGTTGCAAACCCCAATGCGTCTTTACTATATGGTATTGGTATATTATTATTTTTCCACCATTCCAACACATTGATGTGTCCATTACCAGATGCATAATCGATTCCATAATTGGCACATTTTAATGGTAATCCGGAATTACTCCACCATTCTAGGACATTTATGTTACCATTATTACATAATATTTCGAGTAAATCGTTATCATATTTTAAAGGTAATCCACTATTTTTCCACCATTCTAGTACATTTATTTTATTATTAATTGATGCGGTTTTCATTGCATCACTATCATATTTTAATGGTGATCCACTATTTTTCCACCATTCTAAAATATTAACATGACCTTTATAACACACACATGCGATATAATTCTCGGTAATTTTCAAATTGAATTTCATACTAAACTTTATAATAGTATTCAAATCACATAAATCATATAAGTCACTTAAAATTATTTTACCAGTTATAGCCAGTTCATCGTCAGGGATAAATCCAGAAAGGTTAGAACGATTATCCACAATTGCTATTCTAGTTTTTACACAATTTTCATAATAATAACATAAATTATTTAATAATTTTTTACTGTTGCAAACAGCTGTGCACGAAGTACAATATATATAATTTATACCATCATGTCCATAAGGATAAAGTCTTTCAAGTTCTCGTTGATATGAGTTGATTTCAATAAAATACATAGTATTTTAATAAAAAATGATAAATACTAAAATCAATTTTATTTCATTCAAATTAAAAGTAATTATATATATCGTTATCATACTTATTATATCTTTTATTTCTGTAACCACCATCTATTAAACCTTCTTTTATTAGCCAATCTTCTACAGGTTTATCTATATAGCTATCACATAAATTTTCAAGAGAATCTCTAGAATATTTCAATGGTAATCCTGATTTTTTCCACCATTCTAATGCACGTATAGCATTACTAGATTCACCTTGACAAGCCACATACAATGCATTTTCACCATATTTTAATTCCAATCCAGAGTTTTTCCACCAATTTAATACCTTAATATCACGCGTGCTATCTAATGCATTTGCGGAGTATCTTAATTCCAATCCAGAGTTTTTCCACCAATTTAATACATTAATATGACTATAATGAGATGCATTATTTATACTCCACTCATCATATTTTAATTTCAATCCCGCGTTTTTCCACCAATTTAATACATTAATATATTTTTTTTCACAATCTTTCTCCAAACTCGATATTTCATCATCAGATAAATGATGAGCTCCTTCCCAATGCATATAATATCGAGAATTAAATGTATGGGTTGAATATTTTAAAGGTAATCCAGAGTTTTTCCACCATTCTAAAACATTAGTATGGTAATTAGTAGATGCGTCATCTATACTCCTTTCAGTATATTTTAATTTTAATCCAGAGTTTTTCCACCATTCTAGGACATTTATGTGACCTTCTGATGACGCGAAATCGATGGCATCATTAGAATATATTAAAGGTAATCCAGAGTTTTTCCACCATTCTAAAACATTTGTCTGACCATTAAAAGATGCAAAAGTTATACATTTTTCATTATATTCTAGTTTTACTCCTGAATTTTTCCACCACTCTAATATATCTACAGCTCCTTTATAACATACACGAATAATATAATTGAACGTCAAATCAATCCTAAATTTAATAACAGTTCTCAAATCATATAAATAATATTTAGTATCACTCGCAATAATTTTATTTACTTTTTTAGTTACACTATTATTACTATTATATCTATCATTTGTTGTTCTAACTTTGGCATTTGATGGTACAATTATAGGTCTTATATAAATAATATTATTTATACTTTCACTAAACCTAGGTATTTTATGAAAACTATCTACATCAATACCAAAATCATTGTCTTTAATATCAGGTTCATTATAAATTTCATATGTTACATAATGTTTTTTATGACGTTTTCCATGATATTTTCCATTACGTTTTCCGCAACGTGTTTTGTAATTCCCATATCCTCTAGGTGGTTTCATATATAGTACATTTAATCCAATTTTAATTGGATATGTGTGATATCCATCTCGATAATTATCATTTTGATTTGTTTTAATGTAATACATATACAAAAAAACTTTAATAAAATAATTTGGAAAATCAATTTTATTTGATTTGATCTTTAACCTAAATTAATTAAATTACTTATCCAATAACCCAGCTTTTTTTTTAACAAAAGTGCTATAAAATCATCTGTGTTTGCTCCATCGCGTAATAATTCTAGTGTATTATCAGAATATTTTAATGGTAACCCACTGTTAAACCACCATTCAAGTAATTCATTATTACAACATAATACCCCTTCCAAACAGAATATATTTTCATCATATTTTAGCTCCAATCCAGAGTTTTTCCACCATTCTAGAACAACAATATGACCATTTTGTAATGCCCAATTTATTGCATTTTTATTATATTTTAAAGGTAATCCAGAGTTTTTCCACCAATCTAAAACCCAAAAATAACCATTATGGGATGCCAAATTTAATGCATTTTCAGTATATTTTAAAGGTAATCCAGAATTTTTCCACCATTCTAAAATCTCTTCATAATCTAGTTCAGATGCTGTATCCATTGCTAAATTAGAATATTTTAATTCTAATCCAGAATTTTTCCACCAATCTAATACACGGAGCCATATTTCTTCATAATATTCAGGCTCATAGTCCAATACATGTGTTGAATATTTTAATTCTAAACCAGAGTTTTTCCACCATTCTAAAACATCAATATGGTAATTGGTAGCTGCACTATATATTGCATGTTCAGAATATTTTAATTCTAATCCAGAGTTTTTCCACCAGTTTAATACATGTAAATCACCATTACCGGATGCATAGTCCAATGATGTTTTTGTATATTTTAACTCAAGACCAGATTCTTTCCACCAATTCAAAAGATTAATATTATGACTACCTTTACACATTGATATCATATCTATTATATTACTATCATATTTTAAAGGTAATCCAGAGTTTTTCCACCATTCTAAAACATCAATATTACCATGCATAGTAGTATATTTTAAAGGTAATCCAGAGTTTTTCCACCATTCTAAACTATCTACACTACCATAGTTAGATGCCAAATCCATTGCTTCACTGGAATATTTTAAAGGTAATCCACTATTTTTCCACCATTCTAGTACATTTATATTATTATTTCTTGAAGCATAATCAATCGCATTTTTATCATATTCTAATGGCAATCCAGATTTTTTCCACCATTCTAATATATCTACAACTCCTTTATAACATACTTGTGCAATATAATTGTTTGTAATATTAAATTTAAATTTTATGACAACCTTCAAGTCATATAAATCATATTTAGTATCACCAACAATAATTTTATCTGACGCGAAACGTCTATTATCAATATGGCTGTGCACATAATCATATTTTGTAATTTTTACACTGGATTGTATAATTACAGGTCTTATATACATAGGGGTATCCATATCAATACAAAACAAGGATTTATCATAAGGATCATAAAAAGGATCCACAGCATTATAAATCAAATAACCTCTATCATACATATCCATATATTTAGTATTATACTTATTTATTCCAGTATTAATACTCAATGGTTTTTTTTTATCACTACTATTTTCAGGATGATATTTATCATCTGTTATTTTTATGCAATACATACAAAAAAATAAAATAATTTAATAAAATCAATTTTTGTTTGCCTAAAAGAACCTTAGTAGTTTAATCAAGTAATCCAGAATTTTTCCACCAATTTGCAACATCCGGCTTGAAATCATCTAAAGTAATAAGTGATTTAGAATATTTTAATGGTAATCCAGAATCTTTCCACCAATTCAATACCTTAATATTACCATTTCGTGACGCATAAATTAATGTTTTTTCGGAATATTTTAAAGGTAATCCGCTATTTTTCCACCATTCTAGAACATTAAGAATACTACTATCCTTATCATTCTTATAAGATATTTTATAAGATAAAACATCAATCAAATGTTCAGTATATTTTAACTCTAATCCTGATGCTTTCCACCATTTTAAAACATCAATATTGCACATGGAAGAGGCATTATTAAGTGCATCTTCTGAATATTTTAATTCCAATCCAGACTCAAGCCACCAGTTTAATACATCAATGTATCCAGCCCCAGATATAGAATCCAAATGTTCTTCATAATATTTTAGTTCTAATCCAGAATTTACCCACCAGTTTAACACCTTAATACAAACATTAGATTCAATTCTAATAAGATCTGGTGCTGAAGAATAATATTCTAGAGGTAACCCTGAATTAACCCACCAGTTCAATGCTTCTATATTACCCGTTTCAGTTGCTAAGTCTAAACTATCATTAGAATATTTTAGTTCCAAACCAGAGTTTTTCCACCAATTCAAAACAGCAATGTCACATGTGTTCATTGCAAAGTGTTCATATTTTAAAGGTAAACCACTATTCTTCCACCATTCTAGAATCTCAATCAAACTTTCTCTAGATGCATATTCTAGAATAGTTTCATCATATTTTAATTCTAATCCACTATGTAACCACCAATTCAATACATCAATGCGTCTCATTTTTGACGCATTATATAAAGCTTGTTCATCATATTCTAATTTCAATCCACTATTTTTCCACCATTCTAGAATATCAACACGTCCATGAAAACAACACCCACTAATATATAAAGGGGTGATTTTCAATTTATACTTTATAATTGTATCAATACTATACAAATAAACTTTCTCACTCAGAATTACTTTTTTTGATGCAATTGATCCCTCAATGTGACGTGATTTCAAAGGTGTTGCACTATTCGGGATGATCATCCAACGAATATGAGTAGTCTCACAATTAAATGTAAACCAACTTTCAAATAAATGATTAATTTTACGTGACATATTGTATCTAGAGTGTTCATTTTTAGCACAATTTAATCCAATTTTTATATCATGTTCATTTGTATTGTCTGAACTGACACATAACATAATACATATGTGTATTCATTAACATAATCAATTTTTCATGTCAATATTTCTTTCATTTTTGCAATATTCTAGAATACTCTAGAATTTTTACTTTGTTTTTCTCCAAAAGATTATAGAACTAATACTATTTATACACATAAACTGTCAAAAGATTTCGGAAGCTTTCGTAATCATCACGAATGTTATGTAAAATATATTTCGTGAATTTTACGAAAATGTCCGAATGCTCTTGAATATATTATGTAATCACACCTGGAGCATTCTAAAAAAATATTATCCCAGTTACTTTTATTTTAACAACTGGAACATTCTAAATTTTTTACTTTTATATATGAAAGTTTTAATATTTACTCAATCCCAATATGTGTTCATTCAATCTTTTTGCACAGTCAGTACGGTTGGTAATCCAATCTGATAGAACTTTACCACATTGTAATGGTAATTTAGAATTTATCCACCATTCTAATGTTTCATAACAATTATTTGCACAAATGTTCCATAATGCTTGGTCTGAATATGTGAAAGATAATCCTGAATTTTTCCACCATTCTAAAGATTTTACATTAGCAACATTGTCAATATTAAAATTTGTAATTGTTATTAAATTTTTATTTCTTAAGAGTTCCAATGTTTCAACACATCCATTATGTGTAAGAAAATTAATATATTCGCACGTAATTTTTAAATTTAACTTTTGTATTGTTCTATAATCATACAAATCTAATTTATCTCCAAAAATTATAGAATCATATGTGTAATTTATAAGAGATGATGTGTATCTTTCTATTTTATTTTGGTTTTTTATCGGAATTGTTTTTATTATACGCAATTTTACGTGAGATTTATCTTTTTTCATTGGAATAATTGTACATATCCGAATCCATCTAGCTTTATTAATATTTATTATTTTATATAAATAGTAATAGCAATACTGTAAATTATCAATGTGAATTATGCTGCAGTAGGTGCCTGTTTCGTCTAAAATAGCGATATACATATTTAGAATTTATTACTGTTATTTAATATTTTCAATTTTTATGTAGTAAATATATTCTAAAATTTTTACTTTTGTACACTAGAAAGTTTTTAAAAAGTATTATTCCAGATTCAATTACAACTAGAACAACTTAAAATTTTTACTTTTGTACGCTGGAAAGTTTTTAAAATATATTATTCTAGATTCAATTACAACTAGAACAATCTAGAATTTTTACTTTTGTACACTAGAAAGTTTTTAAAAAGTATTGTTCCAGTTACTGTTACAACTAGAACAATCTAGAATTTTTACTTTTGTACACTAGAAAGTTTTTAAAAAGTATTGTTCCAGTTACTGTTACAACTAGAACAATCTAGAATTTTTACTTTTGTACACTAGAAAGTTTTTAAAATATATTATTCTAGATTCAATTACAACTAGAACAACTTAAAATTTTTACTTTTGTACACTAGAAAGTTTTTAAAAAGTATTGTTCTAGATTCAATTACAACTAGAACAATCTAGAATTTTTACTTTTGTACACTG
>Ga0214923_10003861_pt1 | contig 18555 bp, 16 predicted proteins | sample LL1510_MetaG_FD_177993 | JGI IMG/M metagenome (GOLD analysis project Ga0214923, IMG submission 177993) | Freshwater microbial communities from Lake Lanier, Atlanta, Georgia, United States - LL-1510 | ecosystem: Environmental > Aquatic > Freshwater > Lake | place: USA: Georgia | collected... | reverse complement strand
TTGAAGACGGTCGGGGGAGTCTGGTCGTTGGCGGCTTTCCGGTTACTGACGTAGGTGTTCAGCAGCTCATAGGCACGGCGGGTCGCCAGGGAGGTTTTGATTTCATCGTCGTTGCCCAGTCCACCGTAGTAGTTGAAGCCCGAATCCAATCCGGCGAGGTAAATATGCCAGGCCCTCTCAGCCAGATTGGGATTGCTGTAGGCCCGGCTGTTGAGGTTGTCGTAGGGATCCTGAATTTTCCAGGCCTGCACCGAGCCCCCCTCCCCGATCGTCATCTGCTCGGCCGTCTGGCACCAGTTGGCCCCGGCAATCACCGGCGCCCAGCTATAAAATTTACTGGAGAATCCGGGGGTCTCGATATCCACCTGGGTGTTGGGCACCCGGTTGGTTGCGGTGGCATTGGCCACCGGAGGCTCCACCCATTTCAGGAAGTAAGGAGAGCCATAATCCGTTTCCGGAAAAATCCAGGCGCCGTCCTCGATGTGAACCGTGTCGGCCGCTCCCCCGTGCTGGTTGACGAAATCCTGGATCGCCACGCCGGGATACGTTCCGTTGTTCATCAAGCCGGGCGCATCGCCATCCCAGGAGGAGGATCCACCCCCCCAGGCGTTATCCCCGTCGGTCGCCGGCATCACCAGACAGGGCCGGGTAGAATCATTGGCGTAAGGCGCGATGTTTCCGTCGATCAACCCCTTTTGCCAGCCGGAGTAACCGGCTTTGTAACTTTGAATGTCGTCGGAGGGAACCAGGAGGATGCTTTTGACCGCTCCGGTTTCCGGATTCACATACTGGCTCTTGTGCAACTGGTAGGCGTAGGGGGCGTAATTCCTGGCGGTCTCTCCCACGTTGCCCGTGCCAAACCACCAGGCCCCTCCGCTCGCGCTGCCCAGTTGGTCGGCCGCATTGGGCGGACTGGAATAAATCTTCCAACTGTTGGCCTCGGGCGCGGTGTAGCTCGGATCCCCCATGTACGATGGCAGGGTGCGACTCAGGTGATGGCTGGCCACAATCGCCCACTGGTATCCCTCGTCCGCCAAAACATCGATCATCGTCTGGGAGAACGCCATCTCCGTCGGGAAAAATCCCTTGGAGTGGTTGGTCACGGCCCCCGTGTTCCAAGCCTTGTAGTAAGCCTCTTTGAAAATCTGGATTTCCTTCCGAAAAACCTCTTTGGGCAGAACAGCTCCCAGGGAGTGGTGATAGGTGAACCCGACCAAATCCAGTTTTCTGCTGCCCGCAGAGGTCGTCCAGTTACGGGCTTCGCGGTTGCCGTTCCACCAACCGCTTCCATAGCCGAGGGAATTGGCCGCACCCAAACTGGCCACATTGTTGATCAGGGAACCCGAGTAACTCATGGCATAACCACCGCTGTTCACGTTGGCCAGCGAGTTGCGGGGACCGGCTTGATAAGCATTAATCCGGTCCCCCACGCTGAAAATAGCGTTGAGATCATTTTCCGGATGCGCTGCCCCAGAGTCATAAACTTGGCCGGATTTTAGATTGATGGAGTCTTGGCAAACTGGACCCTCTCGGGTTGCGGATTCGAATTCCACTCCGGCCAATAGATCGGTTGGTGGTTATGCCAAAAGCGACTGACATAGACATTTCCCGCCCAACTCCCTTGAGGCCAAACCAAACCCAGCAGAATCACGCTTTGGATGGCCGATAAAAACAATGAAAATGATTCCCGCCCATACACTTTTGAAGTCAATTTCATTAACACTATCAACTTACAGGCAAACCTAAAAAGCTCTACCTATTTTGTGATATAATTAAACTATTCAATAAAATGCCATCCGTTTAAGGTTTATACTTTAAAACAAGTTTTTATATCAAAAATTTAATTGACCCCACACCGCCTACTTGTAGTTTCAGCGCAACACAAGGAGTTGTATGAAATGCCCAAAATGCAATACCGAAGAAGATAAAGTAATCGATTCAAGGCCTTGGAAAGATGGCGCTGTCGTCCGTCGCCGTCGCGAGTGCCTCTCCTGCAATTATCGATTCACAACCTACGAAGAGATTGAGCGCGAAGACCTTCGGGCCGTGAAACGGGATGGACGTTACGAGCCCTTCGACCGCCGCAAACTGGTCCTCGGTTTCCAGAAAGCCTGCGAAAAGCGCCCGGTCAGTCCGGAACTCATCGAAAAGTCCGTCGACAAGATCATGGAGGAGTTGGAGCAGAAATACGGCCGGGAAATCCCCACCACCGCCATCGGTGAAAAGATCATGGACGCCCTCAAGAAAATGGATGAGGTCGCCTACGTACGCTTCGCCTCGGTCTACCGCCAGTTCCGGGACGTGAAGGATTTTGTCAGCGAAGTCAAAAGCCTCAGTGCCCGATAAGTCCAAAAGCGATACCCCGCTCCCCCTGGTTTCCATTCCGGGAGCTTCACCGACCCGTCTTAACGAGTCGTGGCTGATCATCTCCCTCGAAAAAGCCGCCTCGCGGGCCGGCCACCAGCAGTGGCCCCTTGCCCCGGATGTCGCCCAGGCGGTCCTCTACTACCTGCGCCACGATTTTGCCCGGCCGCAGATCGAGCGGGACACCTTGGAACTCATCCTTCGCCGCTCCTTGGAGGGGATCGGATGTCCCGCCATCGCCCGCCATTTTGAATTGGCCACCTCCTCCCCCTCGATCAACCTCGCCGCCCTCGCCCGCGAGGCCCCGCTCGAGATTCTTTTTTATCACCGCTTGGCCGCTCTCGTGGACGAAAAAGTCTCCACGCTCGCCTCGGTGCTCCGCCTGGAAGGCCTCCGTTCCTGCGTTCTGTCCCTGACCGGATCCGCCTCCTGGCGCACCTCCTGCCAAAGACTCAACGACGAAATCGTCCATTTTATCCGGGCTCGGGCTCAGACCCTCAGCCCCTCCCTCCTCGAACTGACCATCTGGTAGTCGGCCCCATGGCCAAGACGATTTTCGAGCGCATCATCGATCGCGAGGTGCCCGCCGATATCGTCTACGAGGACGAACACATCCTGGCCTTTCGGGACATCGCCCCGCAGGCCCCGGTTCATATTCTTTTGATTCCCAAAAAACATCATGCCCGCCACGCGGCCGTCCCCCCGGAGGATCACTCCATTTTCAGTCAACTCTTCGCCGCCGCCCAACGCGTGAGCCGCCAACTCCAACTGGAAAAAACCGGCTATCGGCTGGTCATCAACAATGGCCCCAACGGCGGGGAAACCGTTCCACATCTGCATCTCCACCTTCTCGCCGGCCGTCACCTTGGCTGGCCCCCGGGATGAAAAATTTTCTCCTCTCCCCCTGGGCGGCCGTGTTGCTTTGTGCCCTGCTCAGCACTCTGACGGATACCTTGGGAACGCTGTGGTGGGAAAAAAAAGATCTCTCCATTCTTCTGGGAACGGTTCTTCTCTCGCCCTTGGTCTTTCTCTCCTTCGGCTACGTCGGTCGCCATTTCGGTTTGGCGATGGCCTCCAGCCTAACCAACACGCTGATCGTCGTCGGTCCGATTCTGGTCGGCTTGATTCTTCGTCAGGAAATTCGCCGTCTTACCATGCCCCAGATGATCGGTATGGCTTTGTTAGTTGCCGGCATCACCCTACTGGCCAGCTTCCGTTCTCCGACGGATTAAACCAGGTCTTTGTAGAGAATTTTTGAGTTCCGCCCGCTGGCCTCATACGCGGTTTTTCGGGCGGCGGGCAATACCTCCACCGTGCCCTCGTTAAATCCACCTTTGCTCTGAAGATAATTGAAAGCTTGGGTCGAAAGGGCGAGCAACCGCTTCATCCCCATCTCTTTCGCCCGGTTTTCCGCATACAGCATCAGCTTTCGGCCGATCCCGGCATTTTCGTGCCCCGAGGCCACAAAGAGACATCCCATTTCCGCCGTTTTTCCCTCCAGCCCGTGCACCGCCACACAACCGACCATGTTCCCGTCGATTTCAAACACGCTGTAATCCCCGATGGCCGCCGCCACCTCTCCCCGGGTCCGCCGGACCAACTCCTCGGAGGCCACGGAATTGCCAATCAGCCGCATGATTGACCGGACATCCTTTTTTAACGCCTTCCGGATCTCCGTGTACTCGTCGGCATAAATCATCGTGCCCACGCCTTCACTGGAGAAGAGCTCTTCGAGCAAGGCATCATCTTCCAACCCGTTGAGGATATGTGCCCGGCTCACCCCCTCCCGGCAGGCCCGCAGACCATGCTCCAGCTTGGAGGCCATTTCCCCGCTCAAATCCCCTTTCTTTTTCTTCAACCATTCCGCCGCCTCCTCCACCGAAAGCTGGGCCGGTTTCTTGCCATTCATCGGCAACTCCCCGCCCCCCGTCAGAAAAATCAGCTTCTCCGCTTTCAGAGCCTCGGCCACCTCCAACGCCACACCATCCGAATTCACCCGGTAGGTCCGCCCATCTCCGTCCACCCCCATCGGAGGAATCACCGGAATAATTCCGTTTTCCAACAGGGCCTCCAAGAACCGGGTATCCACCCGCTCAACCCGCCCCGTCCATTGCTGGTCTACTCCCCCCAGAATTCCCGCCGGATGGGCAATGATTGCGTTGGTCACGGCCCCCCGGAGATCGGCATCGGCCAAACTCTGCAGGATATCATGGCTGTAGGAATTCGCCGCCCGCTCGGAAACCTTCAGGGTGGCCTCGTCCGTCACGCCCAACCCGTCCAGGTTGGACGGCTTCAATTTCATCTCCGAGGCCATCTTCTTGATCCGGGCACTGGCCCCGTGCACCAACACCACCCGGATGTTCAGGCTGCGCAAAACCGAAATATCCAAAAAGAGACTCGCCGCCCGCTCGTCCTCCAGCACGGCACTGTCCACGCTGAGCACGAAGAGCTTGTCCCGGAAACTGGGGATGTAGGTCAAAATCCCCCGAAGATCGGATGCCTTCATGCTTGGGATTTTAGCATTTCCCGGAGGGTTTGAACAAACTTAACTAGCGGCACGGCAACTCCGCAAAAACGCCAGATTTTCCCGATCCTCTTTCTCCCCCGGGGGCAGCTCCCCGATCCGGGGGATCCCCCGCAGCCGCACATCGGACAAAAAGGCCCGCAAACCCCGGGCTCCGATTTTTCCGTGCCCGAGATGTTCATGCCGGTCCACCTGGGACCCGCACTCCGCTTGGGAGTCGTTGGCATGCAACACCGCCAGATGATCCATGCCCACCCAGCGGGCGCAGGCCACGAACAAATCCTCCCGCCCCCGCTCCGTCCGCAAATCGAAACCGGCGGCAAAGGCGTGGGCCGTGTCCAAACAAGCCGCCCTTCGTTTCGCCGGCAACCCATGCACCATCTCCCCCCACTCCTCGATCCCGCTTGCCAGGCAGCTCCCCTGACCGGCCGAATTTTCCAGCGCCAACCGGATGCGGGTGGTTGCGGATCGCTCCAGGGCCTCCAGAAAGCCCTCCACCGCCCTCGCCACTGCCTGCCGGGACGAGGCTTCGCCCCGGCTGCCGCAATGGACCACCACGGTTTCCAGCTCCAACTCCTCCGCCCGCCGGATCTCCCCCGCCAGGGAAGCGATCGATTTTTTTCGGATATCCGCCTGCCCCGCCGGGTTCACCAGGTAACCGGCATGGGCGCAGACCCAGAGATCCATGGAACGTTTGCCTTGGACAAACTTCTCCTTCTCCTCCTCGGACAGTTTGGCCATCCCCCATTGCCGGTTGCTTTTCACAAAGATCTGAGCCGCATCCTCCCGCAAAGCCCGGGCCCGCTTCAACATCTCCCCCAGCCCGCCTGCGGTGGAGGTATGCAGGCCACAACGACCTCCACCGCAAGCCGCAGCCTTATTTTTTTTCATCATCGAAATTGCGAGGCTTCCAGACCGGATTTTTCAGGGACCCGTTTCCCTCGTACTGGAACATCTGGCTCACCAGAAAAAAAGGGACCCCGGCCGGCCCCCGCAGATTTTGCCGCATGAGAAAGTTTTCCAGCTGGTCGTTGACGATGTCGTACGTTCCGTGCCCGGTCGTGATCACCAGGGCCGACTCGATATCCAGGCGGCTGACCAGGAGTTTTCCCTCCCCTAACTCAAAATCCATTTCCGCGTTCTGATCGGTCAACCCCACCCACTCCGCCGGCGCATTCATCGCCTTTTCAAAAGCCCCCAAGCCGGGAAAGGAACCGTCCCGGACCTCCAGCTTTCCCTTGCCCGTCCATTTCTTCCAATCGTGGGATGCCCCTTCCAGGACAATCGTCCCGTCCAGTCTCCCGGTGTAGCCGGGATTGGAAAAATAGGTCTGCACCAAGGGTTCAAAATCCACATCCAACAGCTCGATATTGGTCGTTTGGGTTTGGGTGGCCCCCTTCACCACCACCTCCACTTTCACCTTCCCGCCCATGACGGTTCCCGGAGCATGGGGTGCGGTTTTCACGGTCACTTTCCGGCCTTCCACTTCCACCTGGACATCCACATGTTGAAAACGGAGGGACTTGCCGGCCACTTTGTAATGCAACCCTTCCTTGGTTTTTACCGTCGCCTTGATCTGGGATCGTCCCTTGGACTCCAAATCCACTTTCCCATTCAACGTCACGGCAGGCCGGTCCACGAACTCATAGGGCTCCATTGTTTTTCGGAATTTTTCGCCAAAAACCGGGGAAAACTCACGCACCGGCAGGGTGGACTGCACTCCCTGAAAGGCCACTGCGTTCGGATTGAGAATGTAAGTCACCTCGCCTGCCCCCGTTCCGCCTCCGGAATAAACCTGCAAGTGCTCGGCTTTGAGTTCTCCATTCGCGAAAGCGAAATCTGCGGTCAGGTTGGAAATTTCGACCCCCTTGTAACGGAACGGTCCCGCCTCCACTTTCCCGTCCAAACGGATCAAGTCAGTGGCCAGGCTCGCACCTGTCACGCGAAGGTCGATTTTGGGTGCCTCGAAGAAATCGATGCTGCTCCAAAAAGGGACCGCCCCGGGCCCGAAAAGCGGGGCCAATCCCTTGGGATCCAGATCGCTCCTGAAATTCCCCTTAAGCTCGGCTTGGCCGTCAAACGTCAACTGTCCCTCCACCCCGCCACCGGAAACAGCCTCCAATTTCATGCCTTGGATCATCCATCGTTTGCCGTCCGATACCCACGGAAAGACCAAAGATCGGTACGGCACCAGCCCCAACCGGAATTCCCCGATCTCCAAGCGACTTTGCCAAAGAAAGCCGGGAGCCTGAATCCAATCCATTTCGATTTTTCCGCTGATTTGCGGAGGATTCTGGCAGCGCAACTCCCGCAGGGCCATTTCCAGACCTCCGGCGGCGGGCGCGAAGAGGGAAAGGTCGGCATCCGCCGTGTACTCCACCGCCGCCCGCCCGCCGACAAAGTCTGCCCAACCGGCCACCTCGATCGACCCTCGCTCAAGACCCAGGTGAAATTTTTCCAGCCGGGCCGCCCCCTCCGCCAGGGTCGCCCGCAACTCCAACTCCTTCAAATGAACCCCTCTCCAGACAGCCCGGGTCCCCGTCATGAGAATTTCCGCTTTGTTTAAATCCGGTCGACCGATCTCCACACTGAATTCCGACTGGATCTTGGGGGCCGGCCCGCCCAAATCCCTCAAAGCCTTCTCTAGCGTGCGCCAGGTGGCAGCCATGGGATACACCTGCGGGGCCGCCATGCGACCCTGCTCTGTGCCCACCCGACCCTGCAGATCCAGATCAAAACCCAGGACCTGCCCTCGCAGCCTTTGGAAGCGGATTTCCCCGGGCCGAAATTCAATCACCGCCTCTACCCTCCGTGCCTGGGCCTCCACCCCCTCCCCCAAAGGCCAATCGATGTGGGCATCCCGCAGACGGGCTCCGGACAAAAAGGGCTCTCCTTTTTTCCATGCCAGCCAGTTCAGGGAAAGTTCCACCCGCCCGACCCTCAACCGCTCCTCTTTTCGTCCGGCATCCCGATACACCACCAAATCCCTCGCCACCAAGCCTCCCAACGGATCCAGGGTAATTTTGCGCGCATCCACCTCCAATCCCCGCGAGGCCAACTCCCGCACCAAACGGTTTTTCCATCCCAGCGGAACCCCCACCACCCGACCCACCAACAAAGAGACCACGAAAAAAAACAAAACCAGCCCCCCCATCCGCTGCAGCCATCGTCGCGCCGATCCGGTGGTGGGAGGCCGGATGCGAACCGCCTTGCGCAGGGTGCCGAATATTGGGGTGTTCATCCGCCTCAATCATCGCTAACAACTCTTTTTCTAGAATCACAAAATCCCTTTATGGCTGATAACCGCATGGAAAAGATCGTCGCGCTTTGCAAGCGCCGGGGCTTCATTTTCCAATCCTCGGAAATTTACGGTGGTCTCAACGGGGCATGGGACTACGGCCCTCTGGGTGCCGAACTAAAACGCAACCTCAAGGACAACTGGTGGCGGGCCATGACCCAAGTCCGCGACGACATTGTGGGCATGGACGGGGCGATTCTCATGAGCCGCTCAGTCTGGAAAGCCAGCGGCCACGAAGCCACCTTCACCGACCCCATGATCGACTGCAAAACATGCAAAGGCCGCTTTCGGGCAGACCAGATTGCCTCCACCCCGTGTTCGCAAAAACCCAGCAAGATGGTGAGCACCTGCGGCGGCGAGCTCACCGAACCCCGTCAGTTCAACTTGATGTTCAAAACCTATGTCGGACCGGTGGAGGACGACGGCAACCTCACCTATCTCCGACCCGAAACCGCCCAAGCCATGTTCGTCCAATTCAAGAATATCCTCGAGGTTTCCCGCAAAAAGCTCCCCTTCGGCATCGCCCAGATCGGCAAGGCCTTTCGCAACGAGATCAACCCCCGCAATTTTACCTTCCGGTCCCGCGAATTCGAGCAGATGGAGGTCGAGTTCTTTGTTCGTCCGGCCGAGGGCAAAAAGTGGCTCGAGCAATGGCTGGCCGACCGGTTGGCCTGGTACGAATCCATCGGCATCCCCCGCAAAAAAATCACGGTTTATGACGTGCCGGACAAGGACCGGGCCTTCTACTCCCAGGGCACCTACGACCTGCTCTATGAATTCCCCTTCGGCACCGAGGAACTCGAAGGCATCGCGTACCGCACCGACTACGATTTAAAACAACACCAGGAAGCCAGCGGCAAACCGTTGGAATATTTCGACGAGGAAACCAGGGAGAAGTTTATCCCCCACGTGGTCGAACCCAGCGCCGGGGTCGATCGCACCACCCTCGCCCTCATCTGCGAGGCCTACCACGAGGAGGAGGTCACCGACGAAAAAGGCGCCAAGGAAACCCGCGTCGTCCTCCGGTTTCACCCCAAGATGGCTCCGATCAAGGCCGGTGTTTTTCCCCTGCTCAAAAACAAGCCGGAACTCGTGGAAAAGGCGAAAGCCCTCACCGCCTCGCTCCGTCACCACTTCCCCGTCTTTTATGATGAATCCGGGGCCATCGGACGCCGCTACCGTCGGCAGGATGAGATCGGCACCCCCTTCGGCATCACGGTGGATTTCGAAACCTTGGAAGGCGCCAAGGACGGCTCGCTGGCCGGCCAAAAGGACACTGTCACCCTCCGTCACCGCGACTCCATGAAGCAGGAACGGCTCACGATTGCCGATCTTCTGCCCCGACTGCAATCCGCCCTTGCCTAAAGCCACGATGGCGAAGCTTCGCCGCCCCCTGACAGATCTGCCCCGGGCCTTCGCCGAGGTGGATCTGGATCGTCCCAACCGGCTGGGTGCTCCGGAAATTATTTATGGGGCCGGCAAAACGGTTTCCCAAATCAAGGCCATCTCCCGGCGCATGCTTTCCCAAAGTCAACCCGTTCTGGTTACCCGGTTGGATGAAAAAAAGGGCAAACAACTCCAACGAATTTTCCCGAAAGGGAGGTATCACCCCGCCGCCCGAACCTTGAGCCTGCAACCCAAGAAACCCCTGCCCAGTGGGAGAACCCGTTCCTTTCGGGTCGCCATCTGTGCGGCCGGAACCTCCGACCATCCCGTGGCCGAGGAATCCTTCGCCACCTTGCAGTTTTTGGGTCACCGGCCCACCCGCTTTTACGACATTGGGGTCGCCGGCCTGCATCGGACTCTCCGCCACCTCCCCGCCCTGCGCGCCCAGGATGCTCTCATTGTCGTGGCGGGCATGGAAGCCGCCCTGCCCAGCGTCTTGGGTGGCTTGGTCGGACTGCCCCTCGTGGCTGTTCCCACCTCGGTCGGCTACGGGGCCCACCTGCAAGGACTGACCGCCTTTCTGGGCATGCTCAACTCCTGTGCTCCCGGAATCACCGTGGTCAATATCGACAATGGCTTCGGCGCCGCCTACGCCATTCACCGGTTGGCCCTGGCGACTCAATCTCGTTCCACCTCTTGATCTAAAACTTCATCGTGGCCCTGGAAAATGCCCCCTTCCGTCCCATCGGCTTCTTGAGCACAATCTGATCCGTGCCCACGATTCTTCTGGCTCAGGAAGATCCCTCCTCGCTGGCTGAATTTTCATCCCTGATTCTGGATTTTTTCCCCGGCACCACAATTCACCCCATCACAAATTTCGAGTCCCTCCAATCCACCCTGGCCAATGGATTTCATGCCTCCGCTCTCCTGACGGATCTGATCTGGTCCGGCGAGGATCGCAGCGGCTCCCTGCTCTTGCTGGCGGAACAATATCCTTCTGTTCCATTGGGTATTCTCAGCCGTTACGATCTGTCTCAATCCCTCCCCCCGGCCTACCCCATCCCCTTGCTCCGGGCCGACGACCATTTGCCCGTCATGCTGGCCGAGTTGATGGAGGACTTTTCCGGGCGCCACTTTGGCCCCTATCACCTTCTTGCCCCCGCCGGCCCCCACCCCCTGGGCCGTTTGTACTGGGCGCGACACCACCAACTTTCACGCGATGTTCAGGTACTTGTCCCACCCGCAGGATCCACCCAATTTCCAAAGGGCATTCGAAGTTTTGCGCGGCTGAACCATGCCGGAGTTTACTCCCTCTACGAATCCATTCCGATGGATCAGCGGGTCTTCGTCGCGATGGAACCGGTCACCCACCCCTCTCTGCTCCATCGAGAAAGTACCGGACAGAAACTCGATCTCCTTTCATGCGCCCGTCTGGCCACCACCTTGGGTTCGGTTCTGTCCGAGATGGAATCCTCCTCCATTCCCGCGCGCTTGCTCGGGGCCCACGACTACACTCTCTCCCCCAAGAGCACGCCCCGTTTGCGCAACCCGGCGGCGTTTCCGGGCGCACCCGAGGTCTCTTTCCTCGAAAACTCAATCCACCTCGCCTCGCTCTTGGAACCTTTTCTTCCGGAGGAGCCGAAAAGTCGGGATCTGCTCGCGATTCTCCGTGAGCCGGGCACATCCGCTTTCGATCTCCTTAAACGCACCCGCGAATTCGAGCGCCAGCTCGCCGATGTGCAGGAGGTTCATGTCCGGCAGGAGGAAATCGAGGCGGCCCGTCAGGCCATCCGGGCCCGGATCCTCCGAAGATGGGCCATCGCCGTCGGCTCCCTGGCGGCCGTGGGATTCGCTCTTCTCTGGGTTTTTGTCCTGCATCACAAGTTCTTCCTCGATGTCAACGCCACCCTCAATGGGGAGGAAATCAAGGTTTCCGCCGGCCAACTGGTGCTCGACGGAAAAAAAGTCGACGTCCCCGCCTTCTCTCTCGACCGCCATGAAGTCACGATCGGGGAGTATGAGCGTTTTCTGGCCGACCTTCCCCATCAGGACCTGACCAAGCTTCTGCCTAAAAATCGTCCGGGGGATCGCAAGTCCGTTCAGTCGTTTGTCCCCGCGGACTGGGAAGACATACTCAACCGAGCACGTAAAAAAGAGCACTACCAGGGGCAGGTCATCACCCGGGACACCCCCGTCTTCAACGTCGATTACCTCAGCGCCTTCGCCTATGCCAAATGGAAAGGCCGCCGACTCCCCAAGAAAGAGGAGTGGCTCTGGGCCGCCTCTGGAAAAAAGGCCCTCGCCTATCCGTGGGGGACCGAGGAAAACAACCCCGGCATCAACCTCGCCTGTAACGCCGATCCCAAGAAGGTTGCGGACCCCGGCTATTTTCATGTCCTACCGGCGGAATCCAATCCCGCCGATGTTGGACCATTTGGACATTTTGACATGGGAGGAAACCTCAGCGAATGGATCAACTCCCTGGAGGTCAACAAATCGGGTGATTCCTCCCCTCCTTTCATCGGGGGCAACTACCTCGACCAAGCCCCGGTGGCGAATGCGAACGCCGTCCGCTTCCTCCCCGCTGACAAGGGGGATCCCCGCATCGGTTTTCGCACCGCCCGTTGAATCTCGTCTCCCGAAAGCGCCCCCCACCGGCAGGTTGCTATTTTCCTCTCAGCCTCTCCTCCAGTTCCCGCGGGTCATGGATCGGTAACTGACAACTCTGCCCCTCGCAAAGATAGGCAGTTGCTTCATGGGTATTTTTTGCCAGCCCCCGGATAAAATTACTCGGATGGTCCCCCGTGGCCCTGGTGATGAGCAAATCCGGTCGATAAACCCTGGCCGCGGCAACCTGCATGGTTTCTGTCTTATCTCCCGCCAGAACCAGCCTCGCCGGAGACTCCGCAACTCTCTGCAAGGCCATCAACGCATGCGGCACCGCCTGGGGCAGCCTGCGCATTCTCTCCCCCAACCAATCCAGGATCCCTTGGGCCGCCTTGGTCCATGGGGGCTGATCCGTCAGACGCCCCAACTCGGCCAACGCCAAGGCCGCCACCGCGTTTCCGCTGGGCTCCGCCCCGTCGTAATCATCTTTCATGCGCGCCAGGAGGGATCGGTCGGTGCTCGACCAAAGTCCTCCCCCTTTGGGATCCCTGAAACCGTCCAGCATCTGCCCGGCCAGTTGCTGGGCCCGGATGAGATACCCCACATGCAAAGTCGCCTGATGAAGGTCCAACGAGGCCTGAAGCAGGCCTGCATAGTCCTCCAGGAGGTGGGCATCGTCTTTTTTTCCATCTCTCCACCGATGCGTCGGCGTCCCATCCTTCCGTCGTAGATTTTTCTCCAGAAAACCCCAAACCACCTCCGCGCGCTCCGCATAGACCCGACCCCCGCCCCACCGTGCCGCCTTCGCATAACCGGAAATCGCCAACGCATTCCAAGAGGTCAGCACCTTGTCATCCCGGCTGGGCCGGATACGATCCGCTCTCCTCTTCTCCAGTTTTTCGCGGATTCCTTTCAAAATCCTCTCCTCTTCCCGGCTCGGCACCCTTGTTTGCGCCAACACATTCCATCCCTGAACCGGATGATGCGGGTCCATGAAGTTCCCCTCCTCCGTCACACCCCAGATTTGTTCCGCCAAGCTGGATTCCTCTTCGTTGGCCAGTTCCCGAACCTCCTTTTGGGTCCAGACATAGAATTTACCCTCCACCCCCTCACTGTCAGCGTCTTCCGCCGAGGCCAACCCGCCACCTTCGATTCGCAAATCCCGCCAGAGATACCGGTCAATGCCCGCCACTACCTCCCAAGGCCATCTCTCCCCCGTCGCCGCCCCCAGTTCCGCATACAGACCCATCAGCTGCCCGTTGTCATAAAGCATCTTTTCGAAATGCGGAACCGCCCACTCTCCATCCACCGCATAGCGATGGAACCCGTCTCCGACCTGGTCATAAATACCTCCCGCACGCATGGCCCTTCCCGTATGCCTCACCATTTCCAATAACGCCTCACTCTTTTCCGTAAACGCTCGCCTCAAAAGAAAAAGCGGTTGGCTGGGGCGGGGAAACTTCGGTGCCCCTCCGAATCCCCCATGCTTTCGGTCATACTCCCCCGCCAATTGATCGGTCCCCGCGGCCAGAATCTTTTCGGTATCCCCGATGGGATCTCCTCCCGAACCCTCTCCCAACTGGCGGATTCTTTCCGCCAGCTCCTCCGCCCAGCCCACCACCTCCGCGTTTCGATCCCGCCACGCCGCCGAAATCTGCCGCAACGCATCCAGAAATCCCGGCCGCCCATGTCCACCCGTCACCGGAAAATACGTTCCCCCGTAAAAGGGTTTTCCCTCCGGTGTGACCCAGATCGATAGCGGCCATCCTCCCTGCCCCGTCATTGCCTGCACCGCCGTCATGTAAACCCGGTCCACATCCGGCCGCTCCTCTCGGTCTACCTTCACCGGAATAAAATCCCGGTTCAACACCTCCGCCACGGCCTCGCTCTCGAAAGATTCCCTCTCCATCACGTGACACCAGTGACAGGTCGAATACCCGATGCTGAGGAAAACCGGCTTATTCTCCTGCTTGGCTTTTTTCCACACCGCCTCCCCCCAAGGCATCCAGTCGACCGGATTATGCGCGTGCTGCAGGAGATATGGACTCACTTCCCCGGCCAAGGCGTTGGTCTTTGGATTCACCCCTTCAACCTAGACCCTCGACATCCCCAATTCACACGAATCCTCATCCCGATTAGGGGACTTTATTTTAGTTGTGTCCTTCCGCCCACATACGAGTTGCCGCCCATGATCGAGAAAATCGCATCCGCCCCCCGCCTCTTGGCATTTCTTTAAATGAATCCCATGCGCCACGTGGACATGAGCTCTCCCACACTTCCCAGTCTACACCAACCTCCCACGCAATTTCCCAAGTTATCGCCTGCCCCCTAAGGCTTGGAATCGGAGAATTCAATGATTGAGTACATCCGCTTAGTCTCCTCTTTATCATTCCATTTCCCTTCGCCAAAAAGTCCCAAATGAGCCCTATTTTCGGTGCCCGAGGTGGCATTGTTGGGCTCGCCCTCGCGCCAATAGAAAAAGGAGGAGTTTTCACCTTCCACCCAACGCCATTCCCCCCCTTCGGTTTTTTTGAGACCGATCCAGGTTGCGGGCAGGGAGCCGTTGCAAGCCCCCTTTAATAAGGATTCGATATAATCCTGCTCTTGCTGACTTCCGATCACGACTAAATATCCGCCCTCTTGGCGGGCGAAGGCCTCGGCCTCATTCCAAGATTTCGCTGACGGCACAAGGCGATATCGGTGCCCCCCGAATTCTCCCGTAACTTCTTGGGCCGGCGGTAGGGGAAGCATGGGCACCCGTCTTTTACGCACCACACCCCTTGCTGGCTCTGGCGCCTGATCGGAACCTCCCAGGATTTTTTCTGCCAGTTGATTGAGACGGGCCTGATTATCCCGGAGTTCCACAATCAGGGCTTCCATTCTCTCCAGACGATTTTCCATGTCCTTTTTTTCGTCCGCCTTGTCATCGGACCATCCCAGGCAGATTCCAAGCATCATCACCACCAGCGTGGTGGAGAGAACTCGGGCGGCTCGGGCTTGGATGAAATATTTGGGGAAATTCACGGTGAATTTGGAACGGTTAGGGGTTCGCTCCCAAGGCTTTTTCGATGGCTTGGCTGACGGCTGTTCCACGAAGATCTTTTGCCAGCACCCTCCCATCCGGACCAATCAACCAAATGGAGGGAATGGCGTTCACCCCATACAACCTCGTGGGCCCTTTTCGATAGATGTCCCTGTTCCAGTTCCCCAAAAACCCTTCGATCCGCTCGATGCCCGCGTTTTTTAGAAACTCGGCAGGTTTTTCCGCTTGGTCATCCAAGGAGAGACCAACAAAAACCAGGTTCGTCTTGCCCGCAAATTGTTGCTGAACCGATTTCATCAGCAAGGTCTCCTCCTTGGAGGGTTGACACCACACCGACCAAAAATCCAACAGAACGAACTTCCCCCGAAAATCCTCCAACTTAAAATCTTTTCCATCCAAGGTTGTGAAACTGAAGAGGGGAGCTTCTTGCCCGACCTTGACTTTTTCCCCACCGGCTCGGAAGGAGGCCAAATCGATAAGATCTTTTTGGGATTGTTGAATTTTTAGCAGCTCTTCCTCCATGGCCTGAAGGCGGTCCTCCACGCTTTTGGATTGCGATTGGGCAGGGCAGGTTCCGCCGGCAAAAAATAGCATGACTGCTGTTCCCCAACCCAAAACGGTATTTGTGCGTGACACGATTGTTTGAATCTAAAATGGCTGCTGAATTAGCTCAATCTTTAATCGTTCAGATTGAGTCCTGAATATTGGCCTCGATGGTTGCCTCGCTAACTTGAGGATTTAAATCCAGGCCCATGCTTATTGATATGCCAACTTCACCACCATCGCCGTGGCCGGAGGCACCTCCACTTTCAACCCCTGACCCTCAACTCCGCGGTTTAACGGAATCCAACTACCGCTCCACGTCCCATCCTCGGCAAACTTTGCCCCGCCCACCGTCACCCCCTCCACTTGGGCGATATCTCCTTTTTCCTGACACATCGTGATGACTTCACCCCTTTCCCACGCCTTTCCGGTCTCCACCCATACCTCCGCTCCTTTCCCTTTCGGGCCGTACTCGCGGTTGATCAAGGTCACATAAAGCGTTTTTCCCGAGCCTGCCACCCCATACGCCACCAAATTCACCTGCCCCTTGTTCTGGACCACTTCCACTGGCAACAGATCTCCATGACTTCCCAATGCGAACATTTTGATGCCGTAACCCGGCGGCAAAATGGTGTACCCGCTGGCCGAGCTGGTTAGAGGAGTATAGACGTTCGGCTTATCCGGACCCGTGGTTCCCGGCAGCACCTTCTGCCCGGAATGAAAATTCAGTCCGCTGGCATCATGATGCGCCCACCAGTAGAGATAGTCCAAAATCCACAAAGAGGCCGAATAGGTGTCACTCGCTCCCAAGGCACCCCCCTTGGAAAAACTACTCCCCTCATTCATCCGAAACTTCAGCCCGTTCTTCAACACCGCTGGCACAAAGAGATCATAAAACGCCTGGTATTTCGGATGCCAAGCCGGGGAGAGCATGTCGTCCCGTGCCTTGACGATATCCTTGATGTTCGGACCGTCCCCACCGGGATAATAGTGCTGACCAATGAAGGCCAGCATCTCCTTCATGCCCGGCTCTCCCGCCATATTCCGAGACCAGTCTGGATTCCGGTCCGTGGAGGTGGGGGCGCAGAATTTGGCCGCCGGCACAAACTTGGGAGATACGATGACCTCCCGGAACTTTTTCCATTCGGCCAAAAACTCCGGATACTTCATGTCCTTGTTGGGCTCGTTCCCGAGAATGAAACAGGAAAGCAGATCCCCGTATTTTTCCGCCACATACTTGGCGATCTTGGCAGCCGCCTCCGGCGTGTTGTTTTGCAGGCGGACACTGTAGATCACCTTTAACCCCGCCGCCTGGGCAAAGGCAAACAGCTGATCGATGTCCTTTTCATCGGGAATATTCACCGTCGGACGTTCCGCCGTGTTTCCCCCGATCCGAAGATGTCTGATTCCCAGGGTTTTGAAGGCCGTGATGAGGGGCTGGTTGTCCCCGCGGAAGTAATGTTTTCCGGTGTTGGTGTTGGCCAGCACCATCTTAGTCTCGTAACTCAGCCCGCAGAAATCCTCCGGAATCCTGCGGATAGGCTTATCCATATCCACCCGCACCGTCACCGGTGAACCCGCCTCAGCCCTCATGCCTAGAACCAGAAAGATCACCATCCACCAAGGAATCATCGACATGCATTTTTCTATCACTTCCACCCGGCTCACTCAAACTTCCAGCTCATCCTCGATTAGCCCCTTCCCATCTTCATCCTAATCTTAATCCTAATCCCGCCTCTCTTCCTCCAGCCTATAGCCTGTAGTCTTCAGCCTCCCCCCCTATCTCCTAACTCCTGCCAAGCTCATCTTCATCTTAATCTTCATCGAATCCCCCCCATTTGCTTTACGCCCGATCCATCGTACCTTCCAAGCATGAGGTTGATCTTAATCGGAATGGCCTTAGCCAGCTTCCTCTTCTCGGCTCTGCCCGTACCCGTGCAGGCTGGACCCGTCAAATCCTGCTGCTGTGGGGAAACGGATAGCCCCTGCCATTCTCCCATGGTCCCCGCCCCTTGCTCCTCCTGCCCCACCCCCTCCACGTCGGCTCCAGCCATCCCGGTGGCCACCTTCTCTCTACCTGCCCCCTCCTCCCAGCCTTACGCCCCCACCGTGTCCGAATCCTCCGCCTCGACCCGCTCGGAACGGCCCCTGCTGACCCCTCCCCGAATCCACTCCTGATTCCACGACGTGCCCGGCGACGAATCCGGGATTTTCACGTCGGTTCTTTGAAACTTCCATCAGGAGATAAAAATATGAAATATGTTCTCTTGGCTGTGGCGGTTCTCTTCACCGCAGGTCTGGCCTTCGCGGCCGACTGCTGTGGGTGCGAATGCGCCAAGTGCCAACCGGGCGAGTGCACCAGCTGCAACTGCGGCTGCTAAGCCCGATTGAGCTCTCTGGGGCGTGTATCCTTCGGGATACACGCCCCTTTTTTTATCCCAACATCCTTACTTCTCCCCCTCCAGCCTATAGCCTGTAGTCCTTAGCCTCTCCTCCCTCCCATCTCCTATCTTCCATATCCTGCGAAGCTCATCTTCATCTTAATCTTCATCTCTTCCCCATATCCCATATCCCATATCCTATTTCATCTTCATCTTAATCTTCATGCCCTCGCCCAAATCCGATGGGACTTTTTTGCGTCTCCTGTCCCGGTTCCAATAACGGCATCAACTTCTGATACAATTCCCTCAGCCCCTCATCATGCACCAATAGTGTCTTATCGATTTCGGCCAACCGACTTAGGATTGTCTCATTGGCTGCCAACTCCTCCCGCATCTTAACGAAAGCCTT
>Ga0214923_10003859_pt1 | contig 18564 bp, 17 predicted proteins | sample LL1510_MetaG_FD_177993 | JGI IMG/M metagenome (GOLD analysis project Ga0214923, IMG submission 177993) | Freshwater microbial communities from Lake Lanier, Atlanta, Georgia, United States - LL-1510 | ecosystem: Environmental > Aquatic > Freshwater > Lake | place: USA: Georgia | collected... | reverse complement strand
GTGAATATTGAACGAGCACCAGATGGAAAAATTCCAATTAATCGAGTTGCATCCCAGCTACCACTTGCAACTAGTGATGCAGTCGCTGGTAGCTCAGTTACCTTAACTATCTCTGATGGGCCAGGAAGTACTGCAATTCCAGTTGATTTGATCGGGTTATCACTGGAGGAGGCAAGAAATCGATTAACTGCAGTTGGTATTTTAATTTCTCAAACTATTGCCACAGATTCAGATCAAGCACCTGGTGTGGTCTTAAGTGTTAATCCACCAGCTGGTACTTTAATTACAGCTGGAAGTGGCGTTGTTCTTGAGATTGCCTCTGGAAATATCAAAGTGCCATCACTAATTGGTTTAAATGAAATTGATGCTAAAACAATATTAACTCAAGCTGGATTTTTAATTAGAGAGATCACAGCATTTGATTCAACTAAGGCAATTGGCACAGTTTTATCCCAAGCACCTGAATCTGGTACAACTAAGTTAATAGGTAGTGTTGTAACAATTACAATTAATAAAAATTAAGATCTAATTACTACTGGGCTTAAACCCTCACTTCGCGCGCGAGCGCCAGTATCACCACAAATTTCTAACCAATTGCCAATCATTTGATAACCGTGCTCGGTTAACACCGACTCTGGATGAAACTGAACCCCACAGATTGGTAAAGTTTTATGGGCAATTGCCATTATTACTCCTGAATCGGTAATACCTGTTACCTCAATTTCATCAGGTAAGGTTTGTTTTTCAATTGCAAGTGAGTGATAACGTGTTGCAGTAAATGGAGTTGGGATATCTACTAAAACAGATTTATTGTTGTGATTAACTATTGATGTCTTGCCATGTAATAACTCTGGGGCTCTTGAGACGGTAGCACCATATGCAACTGCAATTACTTGATGCCCTAAACAAACTCCCAGTAATGGAATCTGTTTTTGCGCACAGTACTTAACTAACTCCACACTTATGCCAGCTGCCTCAGGCGTTCCAGGTCCTGGTGAGATTAAAACACCATCGTAATTATCAGCATCACTTACCGTTAATTGATCATTACGCACCACTGTGCAATCTGCCCCTAATTGCTGCAGATATTGAACTAGGTTAAATACAAAGGAGTCATAATTATCGACTACTAAGATTTTGCGCTTATGGGTGCTCATGGCCTAATTGTGTAGTAATCTGCCACCATGCCAAAGTCAAAAATACGCGATAAGGTCAAGCGGAAGAAAAAGGTAGCCGCAGAGGCCGCACCGCTAATTGAACCAATTATGGTAGAAAGCCCAAAGTGGCTAGTTCCAGCAATGCTGGCAAACTTCTTGATTGGTCTACTTTGGATAGTAATCTTCTATATCAGCTCAACTGCCTACCCGATCCCTGGAATTGGTGCTTGGAATATGGTGGTCGGATTTGGTTTTGTCGGGGTTGGCTTTTCCCTAGCTACTCGCTGGAAGTAATCTAACTTTTATATATTGCCTCGCCATCACGTCCTGCTCTAAGAGTAAAGTTTTTAGATCACTCAATTGGTCGCCAGTGATCATATAGATGGCTGAAGTAAGTCCTTCCACAAAGCCCATTATTCTAAAAGGTCTTAGTTCCTTAAGTTCCTCTCGATTGGAGTCTGTGAATTCACTCCCAAGGTACAAATTATAAATTTAACAAGTAAAGTAAACAAAAAACTCTCAATTCTATAATTATATAATTATATAATTATATAATTATATAATTTTAATCCTTGCATAAAATAGCTCAAGTTCCTATTTTAAATAATTACACTATCAATTCTTCCCTATTTATAATGTATAATAGTGTAAAGTGAGACTAAACTAAGAACGGAAATCGATGAAAGTTTTAGTTACGGGAGCTGCAGGTTTCATTGGTAGTAACTTAATTGATAAGTTACTTAGCCAAAAGTATAACGTAATTGGATTTGATAATTTATCTACCGGTAAAATCGGTAACATTGAACATCTATTAGAAAATCCGCTCTTCCAATTAGAAGTTGGAGATATTAGAGATCCGGACCATCTGTGCAAATCCGTAAGTCACGCTGACGCAGTAGTTCATTTAGCTGCGCTTGCTGATATAGTTCCATCAGTTGAAAATCCTACAGATTACTACTCTACAAATGTAACTGGAACATTCAACGTAATGTCCGCAATAAAACAGCATGGAATTTCACGTGTAATTTACGCTGCTTCCTCCTCCTGCTATGGAATTCCAGCAAAATATCCCACGCCAGAAACTGCTCAAATTGATCTCCGCTACCCCTACGCATTGACAAAATACCTTGGAGAAGCAATTTTTTTACACTGGACTCAGATCTATAAACTATCAGGGATAAGTCTCCGCTTATTCAATGTTTACGGCAAAAGGGCAAGAACGTCTGGAGCTTATGGAGCAGTATTTGGCGTATTTTTAGCACAGAAATTGGCTGGTAAGTCGTTAACAATTGTTGGTGATGGAAATCAAACTCGTGATTTTATAAACGTAAAAGATGTAGTGCGAGCTATGCATTTAGCATTACTTTCTGATAAGCAAGGTGTTTATAATGTAGGAACGGGTAATCCTGTATCCGTGAATAAAATCGCAGAACTTATTGGCGGAGAAAAAGTGTTTATTCCTAAAAGACCTGGTGAGCCAGATTCGACTCATGCTGATGTATCAAAAATTGCAAAAGATCTTAATTGGAGAGCAGAAATTTCAATAGAAAATGGGGTGGATGAAATGATTAAAAATATTGGAGACTGGGGAGAAGCTCCCGTCTGGGATGTGGAATCGATTGATGTAGCTACTAAAAATTGGTTTAAATATCTCAGTTAGAACTTCATACCATTATAATTGAGTGTACAAAAAATCATTATTTTTAGATATTATTGGTATAAGCTAAGTAAAATTTCACTAGGAGAAATTTATGTCAATAACAGAAGTGCTAATTGTTGGGGGAGGTGGCTATGTTGGATCTCAACTTGTTCCTCGCCTAGTTTCCCTTGGGTACAAAGTCACCATCTATGACACTTTCTGGTTTGGAGCGAAACATTTTGAACCATTTTTGAAAAGCGGACTTAAAATTATAAAAGGTGATATCAGAGATATTGCTAGTTTGAGCAATTGTCTCACTGGTAAGGACGCAGTAATCCATCTTGCATGTATTTCAAACGATCCTTCTTTTGATCTAAACCCAAATCTTGGAAAATCTATAAATTTAGAATCGTTTCTGCCATTTTTACAAGTTGCCAAGAAAAAAGATTTGCAAAGGTTTATTTTTGCATCTACATCTTCAGTTTATGGAGTCAAAGAAGAAGCCAGAGTAACAGAAGATTTGCCTTTAGATCCCCTTACAGATTATTCAAAATATAAAGCTGAATGTGAATCAATTCTGTTACATGAAATAGATGGTGAGTTTACTTCTGTCGTTTTGCGTCCCGCCACAGTATGTGGATATAGCTTGCGGCAAAGATTCGATCTATCAGTAAATATTCTCACCGCGCATGCAATCATCAATAAAAAAATTTTGGTTTTTGGAGGTACACAATTTCGCCCTAATTTGCATATAGAAGATATGGTGGACGCTTACGTAATGATGCTTGAAGTGCCAGATTCCCTGATTCACCGTAATATTTTCAATGTTGGGGGAGAAAATCTTTCGATGAATCAAATCGCTAGTATTGTAAAAAATCAAATGGAGTTCAATGTGATTATAGAACAATCTGATACAAATGATTTACGCTCATACCGAATAGATTCTACCAAAATAAGGGATATTATCGGGTTCAACCCAAAAAGGGGAGTTAAAGAAGCTGTTTTAGATATTAAGGATGCATTTGAAAATGGACTTTATGACAAACCATTTAACAACTCTGAATATATAAATATTTCAAAAATGAAAGAATTAAGCTTGGGTTAATGTGCAATTACATTTTGGATTTGATCTTGATAACACTTTAATCAATTACAACTCAAGTGCTTTAGGATATTCTAGGCATAACGGAATCCCCGACCAAAATTCAATTAATTCCTTGCGGGACTACTTATTATCTCAAGAAAGCGAAGAGTATTGGACGCAAGCCCAATCTTGGATTTATACATCTGGCTTGGCAACTGCTGAGATTTCACATGGAGCGGTCGAAGTAATTGGGAAATTAGTTAATACAGGTTTTAAGATTTCCATCATTAGTCACAAAACTGAGTTTGGGCCAATCCAATATGGCAAAGTACCGTTGCGGGCTGCAGCTGTCGAATGGCTAAAGAATAGTGAACTGATTGAATTTTTTCCTAATCTTAATAATATATATTTCACTGATTCTCTTGAAGACAAAATTGGTATAATTCGTGAGTGTAAATTATCCCACTATGTAGATGACTTAATAAAAATATTTTTAATGGATGGTTATCCTAAATTTAGTTTAAAATCTTTCTTGTTCAAACCAAACTTCACGTTGCCTGACTGGCTTATTCCCTTGGAAAGCTTCGATTCATTGATTGAAAAAATTTAATGACTTTAAATACAGAATTAATTTTGGCTGCTCACGGAATTGATTTTAAAAGCGTTGTTAATAGGACTAAGGGCGGCAATAGTGTTATATACAAATGTAAAAAAACTGATGGTTCGTACATCGGAGTCAAAGAATACTTAGGAGACGCCCCCCGCCGGTTGCGAAGCATGATGCGAGAAGTAGAAACTTTAAATTTTCTCCGTAAGCATAATTTCAAATATACTTCAAAACTAATTTCTTTCAGTAAAGTTAATCCGTCAATCTGTTATGAATGGATTGAAGGTACCATTCCAGAAAAAAATGATTATATCAAAAACCAAATTGAAGAAACTTTAATGTCGCTAAAATTACTCTACGAATTTGATCCTGATTTTCCATTAGCTGTTGAAGCAGTTTCAAGTCTTACCACTTTGAAGAGGCAAATAGCAGCGAGGATTGATGCCGCTGAAATTTATCTCAATAAGTATCCTGAGGTTTTGCAATTAATTCAAAGAAATCAAGAGTCAAAAAAATCAAAATTATTTTTAAAAGATTCATTTCCAATAAATACCTATTCTCTTTCAGACATCGGAACTCACAATATGCTTGTGAATTCTGATGGGAAAGTTTATTTTTTAGATTTCGAATTTTTTGGTGCTGATAGTAAAGTAAAAATGATTGCTGATATTTTTTCTCATCCACAAACAATTTTTACAAGTGAAGACATAGTGGAGCTCGCCAAAAGGTTGGCTTTAAGTGATAATGAGTTTCAACAATTAATTATTATAATTCCTGAAATCGCTGTTAAATGGGCACTAATTACTTCAAGAAGATTATCTGAGCAAGTTTTCATCAACCAAGATACGACTAACCAAATACTGGAGCAAATTCGAAATTTTATAGAATATTCCAATTATTTAAGAGAAATATCAGAAATTACCATGATCCAAACCTTTCCAGAATTCCAAAGAATGCGACAATAGTAGACATGGACTACAGACTTAGAGCACTTTTAGAACCAACTGATGCAACAGGGAGGGAATTACGTAAAATTATATTAAAAGCGACGAGCAGCGCAGGCAGGGGGCACATTGGACCTGCGCTATCGATTCTCGAGATAATTCGATGCCTCTATGATTCTGTGTTAATACATGACCCAAAAAATCCGAACCTTGAAAATCGTGATGTTTTTATTTTAAGCAAAGGCCATGGCGCACTTGGTTTATATGCTGTTCTAGCAAATAATGGATATTTTGATTTAAGTGAACTTGAAACATTTTGCAAATTTAATTCTAGATTAGGCGGACATCCGGAATGGCACAATCTTCCCGGAATAGAATTTTCAACTGGATCTCTAGGTCATGGGCTAGCGGTTGCTGTTGGAATTGCAGTTGCTATCACTAATAAACAGCAAAGTAATAGGCGTGTATATTCATTAGTTGGTGATGGTGAGTTAGCCGAAGGTTCCATATGGGAAAGTTTACTTCACGGAGCAAAACATAATTTAGATAATCTCTGCATGATTGTAGATTTTAATAACATGCAAGCAAATGGTTCTTTGGATAACGTGCTTAAAATAACCGATATTCCAAAAAAATTAATTTCATTCGGATTTAAGGTGGTTGAAATAAATGGTCACTCAATAAATGAAATTAAATCTGTACTAGATTTCAAGCCTAGAGGAGGTAGACCTCTGGCAGTAATTGCCCATACAATAAAGGGAAAAGGAATTCGTATCTCAGAGAATTCTCCTGAATGGCACCACAAAGCAAAAATCACCGAAGATGAAGTTGAGTTGCTATTAGGGAGTATGTATTGAGAAAAACTGCCTTAAATACAGTTTATGAACTTGCCAAATCGAATCCAAGAATAGTATTTATTGGTTCTGATCTTGGGCATAAAACACTCGAAAATATGCAGAGAGAGCTACCTAGACAATTCTTTATGGAGGGCATTTCTGAGCAGCATATAGTAGGTTTTGCTGCCGGTTTAGCCAAAGAAGGATTTATACCTTTTATTAATACTATCGCAAATTTTTTTACAAGGAGAGCCCTAGATCAAATTATTATTGATGTAGCTTTACATAATTTATCAGTAAAATTTCTCGCTAGTGGAGGAGGAATGGTTTATGCGCCTCTTGGCCCAACTCATACCGCGACAGATGATTTTGCTCACGTGCTTGCAATTCCAAATATGAATGTTTTTGCTCCATGTGACGCAATTGAAATGGAGGAGTTAGTAATAAATGAATCAAGTAAAAGTGGTCCGTCTTACATTAGATTTGGGAAAGGTGGAGAAAAAATCGTTTCGAATGATTTCAGAATTCATAAGAGTCCTTACATTAAGATTCAAGGCGATTTAAGCTCTGAATACGCAATAATTTCCACTGGGGTACTCACTCAAATGGCAATAGATGCAATGAATAGTTTAAGTTCACCGATTAAGCCTTTTGTAGTGCACCTGCTCAAGTTGAACTTCTTAGGAGAAACAAGCCTGCTTGAAATAATTAAGGGGAGAAAAAAAATAATAGTTATCGAGGAACATCAACCAATAGGGGGATTATTTTCTCAAATACTTCATTATTTTCATGCTAACCGTATTGATGCAAGAAATCTTGATAGTATTTCCCTACCTAACAAGTTTATAAGGAACTACGGTAATCAAAATGACCACTTTAATAATTGGGGTCTTACTATTGAGGTAATAGTTGAGAAATTGGGGGCTTAGTTATGGGTAAGTTAGTAGAATTTGTTACACCACTTCACAAAGCTACCAAGCGAGATTGTCTTTCCCGTATGAATGACAATAAGGTGGAAGCCATGATTAAGGCGAAAGAATACGGCATCGATTACTGGGATGGAGACAGACGCTATGGGTATGGAGGATATAGATACATACCAGGTAGATGGAAGCCCGTGGCGAAAGCATTTATTGAAAATTATAATCTTGGACCCGGAAGTAAAATCTTAGATATAGGTTGTGGAAAAGGCTTTTTATTGTACGAAATACAACTATTAGAGCCAAAAATTGAATTATTCGGTATTGATATTTCTCGACATGGCCTACTTTCAAAGTATCCTGAACTATCCGCTGATTTAAGAATATTCAGATGTGAGGAAAAACTTCCCTGGCCTGATGATTATTTTGATTTTGCATACTCATTAGGAACTTTTCATAACTTACACTTACCTGACTTAAATAATGCTCTAAAAGAAATGAGTAGAGTTGGTCAACAGAATTACCTTATGGTCGAAAGTTTTAGAAATGAACAAGAGCAGTTTAATCTTGAATGCTGGGCGCTAACTGCAGAAACTTTAATAAATGTAGACTCTTGGAAATGGATGTTTAATCAATCTGGTTATAGTGGCGATTACGAATTTATTTACTTTTAGCATGAATATAAAAACAACTGAAGCGGCAATATTATTTGAATCAGGTAAACCCCTCAAAATTGATACAATTGGTCTCCCGAACAAATTGTATGATAACCAAATTTTGGTTGAATTGATAACTAGTGGGATCTGTGGAGCACAAATAAATGAAATTGATGCCATAAAAGGACCGGATAAATTTTTACCGCATTTGTTAGGCCATGAAGGTTATGGTCAAGTTGTAGAAGTTGGACCAAAAGTAAGTAAGGTATCAAAAAGTGATCTTGTTGTTCTCCATTGGAGGCCTAGTTGCGGTGGTCAGTCCAACGTTCCATTTTATAGTTGGGGTGGAAGGGTTTTAAACGCTGGCTGGGTAACAACTTTTAATAGGCATGCAGTTATTTCAGAAAATAGGATAACTAAAATTCCACTTGGTTATGATGAAAATTTCATACCCCTTCTAGGCTGTGCGCTTACCACAGCCTTTGGCGTATTAAAAAATGAGGCAAAAATTACTACCGAAGATCACGTGCTAATTTTTGGTCTTGGCGGGGTAGGAAATGCTGTGTTGCAATTCTCACGTATACTGGGAGCTAAACAAATTACTGTGGTGGACATCGACGATAAGAAACGAGATTTAGCTATTAAGGGTGGGGCTGATAACTTCTTCGTTTATACTTCAAAGTTAGAAGTATTACCAATTCTCGAACAAATATTTAAACACTCAACAAAGCCCAGTATTGCTATTGAAACTACTGGTCAGGCTGAATGTATTGAAATTTGTTATGAATTAAGCGCGGATAATTCTCACGTAATTTTAGTTGGGGTTCCAGCCTTGGGACGAAATGTATCTCTCTATACATTGCCTTTACATTTAGGGAAAACCTTAACTGGGTCAAAAGGTGGTTCTTCTGAACCAGATATTGATATTCCGAAGATATTACACATGCTAGATGCCGGTTCAATAAACACGATCAACTTTCCAACGCTAGTTTATCCATTTACAAATATTAATGATGCAATTGCAGATTTGAGAAAAGGAATTTCGTTTCGGCCAGTAATTAATTTTCAAATTTGAAATGTGATGCAATTGAGCGATACTGTAAAAAGCCAGAAATTGAATGTTGTTATTTTTGGAAGCACTGGATATATTGGATATCATCTAAAATATTTTTTGACTAAACAGAATATCACTTACTCGACTATAGATAGGCAAGAATTAGATTTTTATGTTAAAGCAAATTTTGTTGATTCCTTAAATAAATTTAAGGCATTAATCAATAATTCTAATATTATATTTTTCCTATCGTCTAAAGCCAAAAATACTCAGTGGGGTGATGAAGATGTAGATATTTTTAGTAAAAATTTCTCAATTTTTTGTGGAAATATTAATGTAAAAAAAATATTATACTTAAGTAGTATAGATGTTTACGGCGAGAATCCAGCTATTATGACCCCTTTGTCTGAATCAACACCAGCCAGACCATCTTCAGAGTATGCTAAATCTAAGGTAAATGCAGAAAAAATCTTAACTAATTTTTTATCCAAGAATAAATTACAGATCCTTCGATTACCAGGAATTTATGGATCGAGCGCGCTATATGAGAACTACTTTAAAAGTGGCCTAGCAAATAAAATAGCTGATGCCATCATTCATGAGAAGTTTTTAGAACTAGAAAATCCAGAAGTTTTGAGTTTGAGAAGAGACTGGGTGCATATAAGTGATTTAATCGATCACTTATTGAAGATGGCTCGAGATTTTAAGCCAGGTATTTATAATTTCGTTACTGGAGATTCTCGTAGTATCCAAGATTTTATAAATGTATTAGAATCTGAGTTTGCAACAAAAGCAAAAATTACATATAAAAATTACAATAATTTGATGCAAAACAATTTGTTTTTCGACAATAGTTTATTATTAAACACATTTAGTTCGAAAATGTTTAGTGTTCAAAATAGTTTTTTTATATAGTATTATGTTTATTCAGGATTAATAAAATTTTTAAGTCTTAAAAAATGAATAATTAAAAGTGAAAATTTTTAGGCAAAATGCTTACGATACTATAATCACATGTTTATAACAGCCTTTAAGCATGCACACATGACAGAAGTTTTGAATTTATTATCAGATATTTCTTTTTATACTCCTAAACTAAATCACGAGCAGTTATTCAAACAATATGTGGAACGACAAAATGTGAGAGGTCTGGTTGCGCTTAATGGAGAGAGTCCTATTGGATTTGGGTGTATTTTTGTATTTACGAATATAAGAGGTGGTAAAGTTGGGTTTATAGAAGACATAGTTGTTAAAAAAGAATTCAGAAACTATGGCGTAGGAAGTTTGATTATGGAATCACTTATTGATATAGCAAAATCATTACGTTGTTATATGATTACTCTGAAATGTAAGTCTTCACGCGTGGTTTTCTATGAGAAATTTGGTTTTAACTTGAACGGCAATGAAATGAAATTAGTTTTATAATTTAGACTTTGAAATCTTTGCCTATAGTTCTAACTGTACTTATATCTGTATTCCAGCCCTTCGGTAATTTGTTGAATAAATCCATGGAGTCTATTCGAGATTTATAAAACCCTTTTAATATTTTTTCTTTAGCTCTTTTATTATAGATTGAATTAATATTAGAAATGTTATCCAAGCAAAATGAGATGGCTTTTTTTTCTATGCAATACCACGCGTATTTTAAAGTTTTATTACTAGGAAAGATAATTTTTTCTCTATACAAAATCGCACCATTATCAATTTTAGTATCTAAATCATGTAATGTGAATCCTTGTGGATACCCAAGTGCGGCAGCCCACATGATTCCATATATCCCTCTTCCATATGGTAAATATGTGTTGTGAATATTAAAATTTATATGATTTTGCACCCAAGCTAAATCATCTCCTTTTATTATCAACGGATAATGATGAAGTATTATTACATCGCAGTCTATTTTCTGCTTAAGATCCGACATATAAATTGTATTGAAACCTTTTTGAGTAAGTTTTAATTTTAGTTGTGGCCCCTCTGGGGCTCTTGAAAGAAGTAGAATTCTAATTGATTTACCTCTTAAATTGAGAAATATTAACAAATACCTGTTTTGAGCCCGGAATTTCTGCATGTGGTGAATCACTTTTGTAACAACTTTTACATTCGTTCGGTATTTTTCCGACCATGTGCAACTTGCGAAAATTTATGTATCTTTCTCCATTCCAGGAATTTAATACCGAAGACGCATCACCGAGATCGATTACATCTGGATTGCCAATGATTGCGCAAGGAGTTAACCTCATATCGCTAGCCACATAAGTTCGATCAAATATCCAAGGACATAGATCCTGTAGTCCACTTGTTGTTGAGTATTTACTCGACTGCTTCCAGAGAGAAATATCAAGACCTTCATTGAAATATTTTTCATACAGATTCTTAATACTGTCTACAGTAGTTTCTAAATCTATTTCTTTATTGCCATTTTTATCTCTCCAAATTTCTTGACCCCAGTCATTTAATGAAAGAGAAAAAGTAAGTTTCTTGAATTTAAGTTCATTAGCGAGATCGACAAATTTTGAAAGTTCATGAACGTTATTTTGTTGAAGAACTACCCACATCCTAGTTAAGCTTCGGTTAGCACCTTCACACGCTGAATTTAATTCCTTAACACCTTTACAGACCTTTTCGAAATTTGCTCTAACTCTGATTTTTTCGTAAGTTTCTTTAGTGGCACCGTCAAGCGAGATTTGTATTTCTCCTAGACTACTACTTATCAATTTTTCAATATTATTATTAGCTAAAAGTAATGAGCCATTTATGCTTGTTCTTGTCCAAATGGAAAAAGTTTTTAAAAACTCTACCATATTGAAAAATTCTTTATGAAGCAACGGTTCACCCATACCGTGTATTTTTGCTTCAACGACAAAACCAAATAAGTCTTCAAGTACTTTAAATTCTTGAAATGTCATATCTCTTGCTCTTTGCCCGCGAGACCATTCTGAAACCTGACACATTGTGCATCTGAAATTACACCTACTGTTTGGTTCAAGATCAATTAAGTAGGGGTAGTAATTTTGAAATGAACTTCTATTGTTGATATCTTTCGCTTTCAAAAAATTATCTAACCGATTCGGAAACAAATTAAAGCCATCAAGCACTGTATTCCAATACTCACGTGGTTCAGGATAGGGCGACGAGAACTTTCCTGATAATTCATCCATCTTTAGTTTTATAAAATTTTCGCGAGCGGTACTTGGGATAAGCAGGGGCAAAATGTCGTTTCGACTTAACTCACTTAACATGTATAAATCTTAGCATGCTAAAACTTATTGTTTTTTAGAACCGCTTGTACGGATTTCGCTATCTTCCTAGAGTGACTATCCCTATATTTCTCATTTAGGAATAAATTAAATGAACTTTCAATATTTTTTGTAGCTATTGGCATCTCTTGAGGAAAAGCTAGGTATTCTTTAAGCCACGGCCATCTAGAGGCTAAGCACCCATAATTTACTAATAATGGCACCTTATACTGCTTGTTCATTTGATCTGCAATTAATTTTATATCAATTTTTTCATTCCTTTTTTTGAATAATGTTAAGTAAAATGGTGCCCAGTTATAGTGGAATCGATCATTCCCAAATGGTAACTTTTGGTCAGCTAAATGCGCTAATAATTTAAGGCAAAATTGAACCCTTTGCTGATTCGTTTTATCGACACGATTCAATGATGAAAGTGCTATAGATGCTATAAATTCATTGCTATTGTGGTTTAACGCTGGGTACAAATTTACTCCAGGATTGTTAAGATTTTGGCTAGTTTGCCAAAGAGGTTTACCTCTATCAGAATTTGCTAATACATTATTAATGTGAGACTGATCGTTAACTAAAATTACCCCAGCTGAGCCACCAGAGCTAATGTTTTTCCTATACATAAGAGAAAAAGCTGCTAACTGGCCAAAAGTTCCTACTAACCCCTCAGAAACTCGTGCTTTTATGGCTTGGCTGCAGTCCTCAATTAAAAAAATTCCATTGCGCGAACACCACTTAGAAATTTCAACTATATCAGAAATTGGCTCCCCTCCTATATGGCATGCGACTAGACATCCTGGGCGATTAGTTTTGTTAACCGCTGCAGAATTAAAGGCTTGAATTACGGTTTCAAGACTAATGTTAAATGTTTGAAAATCTGTATCAACCAAAATTGGCTTAAAGCCAGCCTCAATAATTGCACTAATACAACCACCATCAGTAATGCTTGAAACCAAAACTGGAGATTTTGGAGGGATTGGAAGAGACTTTAATGATACATACACGGCTGAAGTTCCAGTAGAAACCAGCCTAGAATTTTGTGCTTTAAAGGTTTCCGTAAACTTTGTTTCAAATTTTTTTTGGTATCTACCGTCATAGGGAGGATCTAGTTTATTTGCCCGATAATAAGTAGCACATCGTATTAAAGAGAAATACTCTCTCCATCCAAATGCCTCGCGAGGCGGGTATGACTGTCGATCATTTTTAGAAAATAATGTCATCAAAGTTCTCTAATTCCTTAGTTTATCGGGTTAAAAAATTTCGTCTAATATCAATAGCTTGCACAATACAATCGTCAATATCTACCGAGTAGTCATAGCTACCTGCACGACCAATTGAAAAAACACCTTCTGGCATTAATTTGAAATATTGATTTGCTTTTTCAATCTCCTTTTTAATTGGGAGTGGGTAGTGTTTACCGTTCAGTGAAGGTATCTCCATCCCGAGTAAAGTAGTTTGAGATTTATGCTTTGTGAATTTCTTATATTCAACGAGCCTAGTAAATTCTTCTGAATTTGCATAATAAATAAAATAAACATTTTTTGGAAATGCATACTCTTGAGGTAAGACTATTTTATGAAAATCTCGCCCAATAAAAGGTAGCAAGCCGTAGCAATGTTCAAACAGGTTATCAGGAGAAATAGTATTAATAATTGCATCAAATTTATGCCACTCATTATTGAATTTAACTTTTTTGTTTACAATATCAAAATCGCTAATTTTCGTATTTAGTAACACTTTGGATTCAGATGTTGAGACATCAAAATAGTCATTGTACCCATTAAGTGCATATGGATAACCAGAAATTGCTGTATCCCAGGCCGCCCTTTCACCCTCTTTCAATGCGACTCCCTTAGGCGACCAACTAAATGTGTTTATTTCGCGATTATTTGAAACCTGCCACATTTTTTTCGAATACGAATTTATAAATTTATTGTACAACGTCTGTCCAACGCTTCCTATCCAGTATTCTTCTAAATTTTTTGCATTATTAACTCCAACTAATTTCGACATTTCTTCATTGATTAATTCTGAATCAGGCATTAAAGGTATGTCACTTTTATTAATTGGGAAACTATAGAAATTATTGTCCGGCTCAACATAAGTAATAAACTCATGCTCGGGGCAAAGTCGAATTGGACAATATTTATTAATAAACTCATATGCCTCCACATTCTGCGTGAGAAAATGCCGAGGACCGAAAGTGTATGGATGTCCGCCCCACCATTGAGTTCTTACACCAGCGCCAAGATATGGCGCCGATTCAACTAGAGTGACATCCCAGCCCCCGACTAAACTAAACTGATGAGAAGCTGCACAGCCAGCGAAACCACCACCTATAATTAAACATTTTTTCAATATATCTCCAATCTGAGAAAACAGATATAATTCCTTTGTGCAGAACAATGAAAAAAATTTCACAAATTATGCCGAAAGAGTAACTGAAATTTTACTACGTGTAAACCCTGCTGAGGTGGCTGCTTTACTAAAATGTATTACTGGCACTATATCAAGGAACGGCACTCTATATGTTTTGGGTAACGGTGGGAGCGCATCAACATCATCACATTTTGTTAACGACTTGACAATTATTGCGAAAAGGCGAAAAGTTTACCTAAATGCTGTTTCGTTGGTAGATAATAGTGCGATTATTACTGCGATTGGGAATGATGAAGGTTTTGAAAACATTTTTGAAAAACAATTGTGGGGAAATTTAAAAAAAGAAGACTTAGTTTTTTGCATTTCGGCCTCGGGTAACTCTCAAAACTTAATAAACGCCGTGAAATACGCCTCTAGATTAGGAGTCGAAACTGCAGCTTTGCTTGGCTTTAGCGGCGGAATCTTAATGTCGATTTCGGAGCATAGTTGCTTAGTTAAAACAAGCGACGGTGAATATGGGCCAACCGAAGATGTACACCTTTCGATTTGCCACTATTTAGCAGAAAATATATAAATGAAACATAATATTTATTCACTTGCCCAAACCTTCACCACAATTGTATTTGGAGGGGACATAGAAGCAAAAACTTGCTTATTGAAGGAAAAATGTCAGAGAAAATACTGACTCCCTTTAATAAAGAATTCTTTCAAATTTTCTTAAGTTCAGCTTATTCTGTAGGATAATCTAATAAAATAATCGAGCGGAGACAAGATTAAACGACAAATTACCTCTAAATTATATGACGTTACTAGCTTAAAAAAAATCCTAGCTACAGAATTTTCCGGAAAAACTGTAGGACTTTGTCATGGGGTCTTTGATGTTATCCATTCTGGACACATACGTCACTTCCAGGAAGCCGCCAGATTCGTTGATGTACTAGTTGTATCGATTACTTCAGATTTAAATGTTAATAAAGGCCCAGGCAGGCCTATTAATAGTGAAGATTCCAGAATGGAAACTGTAGCAGGGGTAGAATTTATTGATTTTGTAATTAAATCAAATTTTATTTCCGCCGTAGAAATTATTGATTTACTACAACCTAATCTGTATTTTAAAGGCAAAGACTATTTGGACAAAAATTTTAATGAAGATTCGATTTTAGCCAAGAATTTAGTTGTAGAAGAGGAGGCGGTTAAGCGCCATGGAGGACAAATTCACTTTACAACAACGGAGTTAAAAAGCTCCTCAATAATTATTAATACCCAAAAAAGTCTCTCGGCGAAAGACAATATCTTAGATAAACTTAGAAGTTACGCAAAGGAAAATGCGATTGAAGATTTACTTGCGAAAATAAGTGATCTAAAAATTTGCGTTATGGGGGAAATTATCCATGATAAATACGTGTTCACAGAAAGTCTCGGAAAATCTGGCAAGCACCCATTAATTGCTGAAAAAGAACTACATTATGAGATTTATCAGGGGGGAATTTTGCCACTTATCAAAACATATCAAACTTTTTTGAAACCCGAGAATATTGAATTGATCAGTATTCATAGCACAAAAGCACTACCGGACATTGTTTGTGGTTTAACTAATCTTGCTACTGATGAGTCTTACAAAGATATTATTAAAACAAGGTACATAAATAAAAAAACAAATACATATATGTATGAGAAATATGACTTTGACGATTCTTACATATCACCTAAAAATGAAATTATCATATTAAATTCGCTTAAAAAATTAGCAAAAGATTTTGATTTATTGATTGCTTTAGATTTTGGGCATGGTTTGTTTACAGAAACTATACGTGATTTTATTACTAGTAATTTTAGAACCCTGGCACTAAACGTTCAAAAAAATGCGGGTAATAAGGGATTTAATAATATTGGCAAATATAAATCAGTATCCGTCGTAGTTTTAAACGGCGAAGAAGTTGAGCTCGAATTAGGACAAAAAGGGTTAAGATTGGAAGACTCAATCAAAATAATTCAAGATAAAATGGGTGCAAAGATTGTTGTAATTACTGACGGCGCAAACGGAACCGTAATTACGGATGGTCTAAATATAGTGCGTGTACCTGCCATAATTAATAATAGTATCATCGATCGAACCGGCGCGGGTGATTCACTGTTTGCGATCATATCAATATTTTCCCAAGTTACAGATGATATATATCTGCTGGGATACTTAGGAAATTTAGCTGCATCAATCAATTTAAGTTGGCTTGCTAATAAAAATACTATAACTAAAAATGATATAATTAGATTTCTACATTTCTCTATTAAATAAGTTTTAATATTTCATGGGATACTGATATCTAATAGAAATTTTAGTATACAATAAAGCATGACAATATTTGTATTCGACATAGACAGGACAATCTGCACAAATACATTTGGCGAATACCAAAAATGCCGGCCAATTAGAGCCAGAATTGAAATCATAAAAAAACTTTTCGATAAGAGAAATACAACTATTTTCCAAACTGCAAGGGGAATGGGGTCACATTAAAACCACCCTGACCTAGCGATTATAAAATGGCGCGATTTCACGATTTTGCAATTAAATGAATGGGGGTTAAGTCTAATCAATTGTTTTTAGGTAAACCGGCAGGGATTTTTACGTTGACGACAAGGGGCAAAATGCTATATAATGATTTTAAGATTTCTTTGATCAAGATGATTAATTTAATTCAAATTGAAGGTATTTTTGATAGCTTTTTGCTAAAGTGCATATAATTCACTAACAATGATTTTGTCATCCTACTTGCTAACAGTTGTTGCAGTTGGCATATTTTCTCTTAGGCTATTTAAATTACTTACAAAAATATTAGCAGGTCAAGCAGACCCATCTCGTTTCAATGATAAAGGTCAAAGATTTAAAAATATGTTGGTGGAGGTTTTATCCCACACTAAAATGCTCAACTTCTCTATGACTGGAGTTGCTCACTGGTTTGTGATGATCGGTTTTTTCGCACTCCTTGGAACCTTAATTACCGCATATGGTCAATTAATTAATCCAGCTTGGGTATTACCAGTAATTGGGCATTTTGTTGGTTATGAATTTTTTGCTGAGTTAATTGCTGTCCTAACCGGTATTGGCATAGTTGCCTTAATTGGAATTAGGCAAGCAACTCGTATTTTTAAAAAGGAAAGATCATCTAGATTTTATGGATCAGGAAATTTTAAAGCCTACTACGTTGAGGCTACTATTTTAATAATTGTGTTTTGTGTTATCGCTCTTCGTGGCTTAGAAGGCGCACTATCTGATGTAAATAGCTGGAGTTTTCACTTTGCTTTTTCCTATCCAGCCGTACTTTTCTTTAGTAATTATTCGATAGCTCAAATTGAAAATCTGATTCAAATAATTGCCTTCATAAAAATTACCACCTCAATGATTTGGTTTATTGTGGTGGGCTTAAATTTAAATATGGGAATTGCTTGGCATAGATTTTTAGCATTTTTCAATATTTACTATAAGAAGTATCCAAATAAGCAAAATGCGTTAGGTGCCCTGCCGCCGATGATCTCCCATGGGCAAGAGATTAATTTTGAAGATCCAAAAGAGGATGATGTATTTGGTATTGGCACTACAGCTGATATTTCTTGGAAAGGCCTACTTGATATGGCAACCTGCACTGAGTGCGGCAGATGCCAATCTCAATGCCCAGCCTGGCACACGCAAAAACCACTCTCACCTAAGTTATTGATTATGGCAATGCGTGATCACGCACTAGCCAAAATCGGTACCGATAAGGCGCAGGACAAAATTGTGGGATCTGCGCAGGAAAATGCCATCTCATTAGATGTGCTTTGGTCTTGCACTACCTGTGGTGCATGTGTGGAGGAGTGCCCGGTAGATATTGAACATGTTGATCACATTGTTAACATGCGAAGATTTCAAGTTTTAGTTGAATCTGAGTTTCCAACTGAGCTAGGTAATACTTTCCGTAATCTAGAAAAGGCTGGAAATCCATGGGGTGCTAATAGAGTAGATCGAGATGCTTGGATTAAAGAGGTTGATAGATTACGGAAAGTAT
>Ga0214923_10003858_pt1 | contig 18564 bp, 18 predicted proteins | sample LL1510_MetaG_FD_177993 | JGI IMG/M metagenome (GOLD analysis project Ga0214923, IMG submission 177993) | Freshwater microbial communities from Lake Lanier, Atlanta, Georgia, United States - LL-1510 | ecosystem: Environmental > Aquatic > Freshwater > Lake | place: USA: Georgia | collected... | reverse complement strand
CAGAATATCCGTATCAATGGGCGACGTGTGCGCTCTGTCAGGAACCCACGGCACCAGAGACCTGGCTCCATTACTATTGGGCCACTCGGAACATGGCCCCGCCAAGTGAAACTTAAACTAGAACGGGTCATCACAACGCCCCCCACCCGTGTGGGACAGAGGCTCACGTACCGTCACGACGTCGGCATCAGTTTCCCTTAACCTATGATTTACTGCTAAAATCCCTCCACTTTTGAAAATTAAGCCATCTCAGCCTGATCAACCAGCTGATTCGGAACCCCCACCGTTCCCAGGTCAGCGACTCAGTCCATCCCATAGTCCTACACTCTTTATCCATCGAAAGGACCCCGACCAGACCCTATGATCGCATCTCTAGTTCATATTGATTCTCTGTCGATCGTCATCATGATTCTGGTGGGATTTATCGGATCCATTGTCCTGGCGTTCGCCACACGTTACCTAAGATACGACCGGCATTACGCCCGATTTCTAGCGTCACTGAGCGGTCTACTGGTGTCTGTTATCATCTTAAGCGTTTCCGATCATGTTGTGCTTTTTGGCATAACGTGGACACTGGTTAATGGAATACTGATTCGGCTAATGACCCATTTTCGCCAGTGGCCACAGGCCATCGAATCGGGACGCCAGGCCGTTTATCGCTTGGGAATAGGCACGGCGGCACTATATTTGGGGCTCATCCTAGTGACACACTCGGCACACAGCGTTCGAATTTCGACCATCATCCACACGGTACCGGTCACCCCAATGTCGACCATTGGGATCGGATGTATTGTTATTGCTGCATTGGCACAATCCGCTATTATTCCGTTTCATAAATGGCTACTGAGCTCCCTTAATTCCCCAACCCCCGTTTCGGCACTCATGCACGCCGGAATCATTAACGGCGGGGGGGTTCTACTGACACGATTTGGGCCGTTGGTCATTCAACATCCCACGATTCTTCATTTTTTGGTCATCATCGGGCTACTGACCGCCGCGTTTGGAACAGCATTTAAATTAGTGCAATCGGACATCAAGCGCATGTTAGCGTGTTCCACGATGGGGCAAATGGGGTTCATGATACTCCAATGTGGACTGGGATTATTTCCCGCTGCTATTTCGCACATGGTGTGGCACGGCATGTTTAAAGCCTATTTTTTCCTGGATTCTCCGAGCGCCGCGCAGTACCCCAAACTTAGCAAGCCCGAAACCCCGCATCCGTTGTCAGCCATCGCGTCAATTGTGGGTGGTATGGCGGCGGCATCCATTGCCATGATGATACTCCATATTTCAGTGGCCCCGATCAATTCTTCGGTGGTTATCCCCATTGTTATCGGAATCGCAGGCACCCAAGGAATGATGACATTTATTCAACGAAACGGTGTATCTCTGGCCCCGATTGGGTTCGGACTAGCGGTGGTAATGGGCGCCATGTACGGATTCAGTGTCCGGATCGTCGAAACGACGCTCCGCCCCCTTCACCTGTTGGCCCCCCAACCCTTTCATTGGGTTCATGGCATGGCCGCCAGCGTATTAATTGGATTATGGGCAAGTATCGCCTTGAGCCCATTGATTACGAAACGGAAATTACCCGGGCTATACGTTTGGATACTCAACCTCAGTCAGCCTCACCCCGCCACGATTACCTCCGACAGAAACATGTACCGCTATGATTAACTCCTCGGCCACTATTCGTGATGTCATCGAGGCCGCTTGGCGGCCCATCTCACCGTTTTGGCCACTGCAATCGATTGTATCGGTCAACCCACTTCAGGGTTTGGAATATTTGCCATTTGATCAGGCCATCGTTCACGCCCAGCATTTATGGGGAAGGACCCCATTACCTGACACGATCTCCACTGCGAATCGGATCTCGATAAAATGGTGTCAATCGCTCATGGATTTGGGCCAGGCTCGAATTGGAATTGTATCCAAACGGCTCACACTATTTGACACCTGGAAATCACTGGCCGTATGGGATACAGAACTCACCCGACCATGCCCCACATTACGATCATGGTTAGACAAAGATCCCGTTGATTTGATCGCACATCACATCAATGAACTGGGGATAACCCTCGATCAGGGAGCCGAGTTACTGACACTCACGCTCACATCGCTACCGGGATGGGCATCGCATGTTCGGTATCTCGCCCAATGGGCATCGGGTCACCCGACGGATATCCAAACCGATTTCCTCGCAATTCGGTTAAGTATTATTCGGGCCGTCGGTCAGGACTCCGAAATCGTGCGGTGGGTCACCACGCCGCCAGTGCCGAATCCCGATTTTATAAATTATCAGGCCATCCGCGACGCCGAATCTGACTATATTCCATCGCTAATCCAACGCCTGGAATCGGCGATAAACCACCCATCGTCCAGTGAATCACCCGACCTACAAATGGCATTCTGTATTGATGTTCGCTCAGAACCTATTCGCCGAGCGATCGAGTCAGCGGGGCCGTATCAGACGTTTGGGATCGCAGGTTTTTTTAATATTCCGATTCAAATTTCCGACCATTTGTCACTCGAGACCCACCCGTCATGCCCAGTCATAATGCGCCCGGAATATCGCATCCACGATCGACGCCCCGCATCAACCTGGCTGGCCCATAGTTTAAAATCATGGCATATGATTCAACGCGGAATTCGATATTTGTATCGAACACTCAAATATACATTTTCCGCTCCCTTTGCATTAGTCGAAATAGTCGGTGGAAGTTTAGGGATCGCTATGGCGATACGAACATTATTTCCCGCCGTGGCCCACATGGCGACCCCTCAAAAAATACACGCTACCCCCCGATTGCCATCAGTATTGGATGCATTAACAGCGATTCCGTTAGAGGATCAAATTCGCTACACCGAAGGTGCGTTGAGGACGATGGGATTAACGGACACCTTTGCCCCAATCATACTTATTTGCGGCCATGGCAGTTCGACTCAGAACAATGCCTTCGCCACAGCCCTCGATTGTGGCGCATGTGGCGGGCAACCCGGCGACCGAAATGCCCGTGTTCTTGCACAACTCCTCAATTCCCCCGATGTACGACAGGCGCTTCATTCACGGGATATCTCGATCCCTGACAGCACATTATTTATGGCGGCACTGCACAACACAACGACTGATCACATCTCATTATTCGACGACAGCCTCGTACCGCCAAACGGAATTCAGCAGGCTATTCTTGAACGATTTAAGTCCCATTTACCCGCCATACAATCCATATGCGCCCATCGACGACTGACTCAACTGGGGCACCCCACCGACGTCCGCCTTGCAACACGTTTGGCGATTAAACTCAGTGTGGACTGGGCGCAAATCAGACCGGAATGGGGGTTATCCGGAAATGCCTCTATTATTGTCGGCGATCGTGAGCTCACGCGAGATCTCGACCTTGGCGGCCGGTCATTTTTGCAGTCCTACAATTGGCACTCTGACCTCGATGGCCGCATATTAGTGAGCCTTCTGGATTCGGCTGTTGTTGTCGCCCACTGGATCAACAGTCAGTACCTTTTTTCAACCATCAATCCAACCGCCTTTGGAAGTGGGAGTAAAGTGACCCACAACATCACAGGAAAACACAGCGTCATGCAAGGCAACGCCAGTGACATTATGACTGGATTGCCAATGCAATCGTTATATCGGCGACCGGGAGAACCGTACCATGCGCCCGTCCGACTAACGATCGGAATTATGGCGCCCATCGATCGAGTCATCGGGTCGATAAAACAATCCCCGACGCCGCTTCAATTGATTATTAATCAATGGGCCCATTTGGTGGTGATTGATCCGATCACCCGGCGAGTCAGTCGGATTACCCACACCGAACTATTGGCGCACTGTTCCGCCTAGAGACGGAGCGACGGATACGCGAATATTTTCGGCCAATTGGGTGAGCGCCGTGATATCGCCCATTGGTCCACTCCCCGAACAAATCCACCCCTCGTATCGTTCAAACCAAAACTGTTTGCCACTGAGTTGCTGGCGCCAACTGCCATTTTCTAAATGTTCAGTCCCATGCATGGGCACCAATTTAATGTGAGCGTGATCAACCCCGGTACCCTCCATAATCAATCCAACGCGGCCCACGTCGTCAAAATAATTTTCAAGAATACCCGCGACCGTTTTCGAGGCCAAAATAAACCGTTGGAGCACCTCATCGGGCATCTTCAACACATCGCTACCAAAATGGATTTTGGGGACAACACACGAAAATCCTTCGGTATTCGGATCGATTGCCAACCACGCCATAAAGTCGTCGTCACTCCAAAAAATTCCTGGAGTGTTTATTTTCCCAGAAATAATTTCACAAAAAATGCATCGATTATCAGCGGTGTGCGACGGGTAATTAGCCATAAATAGTTGGTGGAGGGAGCTGGATTTGAACCAACGTAGAGCTAAGCTCGGCAGATTTACAGTCTGCTGCGATTGACCACTCCGCCATCCCTCCAAAGGATAGCTTTGAAAAAGCAGAGTGGTCTAGGATATATCTTGCGAGAAACCTATGTCAAATCAAGCCCATTCACGCAAAGCGAATTGGGATGGTAATATCTGATCCAATGAAAATTCGTCTTTCAAAACGAGGGGTGTGGCTACTAGCGCTTGTCATTATTGCGTGCATCATGGGCCCATTACGAGGCGTAATATCAAATACCCCTGGGGTAGGGGTCCCCTTCTTGTACATCTACTACTGGACTGACAGTCTAAAATTTTGGGGAACAAAATCGTTGTCACCATCGCTTCGTGGGCTTGAAATACCGACCGTGGCAGGGCGTCCGATTGGGACCGCTCCAGTGGGATCTCATTTTCGCTCACCCAATAGCTCCTTTGTTCTGACCTCCAATCCTACGCCCATTTACACCCGACCCAGCCAATCCAGTCGACGAATTCGAATGATACAGCCCGGCTATCGTGTGCGAGTGGTTTATCAAAAAGATGATGTATCTGTTTCAGACTCGAATGGTCGTGGATTATGGGTTTTTCTGACCATGGAAGATGGCAAACGTCCCATCGGATGGGCGATCAATACGACACTAGGGTATCAGGATAAATTTGCACCGCCCGCGCACTGGAACATCCCTTATTTTTCTCTGTGTATCGGTGAATATTGCGCCAGCTTCAAAGTCAAACCCAGCGGTCGATTTTATGAGACCTGGGATTCGATTGGTAAAGGAATCGAGATGAGAGGGAAAAATACCGGTCAGATTTTCGAATACCAGTCGTTAATATGGGCGAAACAAGACGATCCCGAGGATTATGATGAGCTCATTATTAAAGACAAGGCGAAAGGAATTCGCCATGAAGATAAGTACCGTGATGAACCAATCAAGGTGACTCGGTCATATATAAAATCCATTCGATCGTCTCGCGACTACGTATTAAAAAATTAGAGGAGTAATCACATGTCAACCATTTCAGATATCTATGCACGTCAGGTTTTAGATTCACGAGGAAACCCAACCGTCGAAGTCGAAGTTTTCACCGAAAGCGGCGCATCGGGGTCCGCCATTGTGCCATCAGGCGCGTCAACGGGGTCACGGGAAGCGCTCGAACTTCGAGATGGGGATACCACGCAATATTTAGGCAAAGGGGTCACTACCGCCGTTACCAATGTCAACGAAATTATCGCGCCCGAACTGATCGGCCTTGATGTTACGGATCAACTCTACATCGATGAAACCATGATTAGTTTAGACGGTACCGAATCAAAATCAAAATTGGGTGCGAATGCACTATTGGGCGTATCAATGGCCGTGGCCCGAGCCGCCGCCGACCACGTTGGTTTACCGTTATATTCCTATATCGGTGGCCCCCTGTCACGCACCCTACCTGTACCGATGATGAATATTCTCAACGGCGGACAACATGCCGATAACAACGTCGATTTTCAAGAATTTATGATCATGCCAACCGGTGCAGACACCTTCTCCGATGCACTTCGAATGGGGGCCGAAATATTTCACACCCTTAAAAAAGTATTGCAATCGAAAGGGCTCAGTACATCAGTGGGCGACGAAGGCGGATTTGCCCCGTCCCTCTCGAATAACGAAGAAGCGATTCAATTAATCCTAACGGCTGTTGAAAAAGCCGGTTACCGCCCAGGTGAGGATATTCATATAGCTTTAGACGTCGCCTCATCGGAATTTTTCAAAAACGGGGCATACCATCTTGAGGGAGAGGGAATTACCCAATCATCGGACCAGCTCATCGACTATTATTCCCGGCTATGTAGTAAATATCCAATTATTTCAATTGAAGATGGGTTAGCAGAATCCGATTGGGACGGCTGGAAATCGCTGACTCAGACTCTAGGTAATCGAGTTCAGCTAGTAGGGGACGACTTATTTGTTACAAACACGTCGATTTTGTCCGATGGAATCAATAAAAATATTGCGAACTCAATATTGATCAAGGTTAATCAAATTGGGACAATAACGGAAACACTTGCCGCCATTGAAATGGCGAAAAAAGCCCAATATACAGCGGTAATTTCGCATCGATCTGGCGAATCTGAAGATACATTTATTGCGGACCTGGCGGTAGGTACCAACGCCGGACAAATCAAAACCGGGTCACTTTGCCGCACTGACCGAATCGCTAAATACAATCAGCTGCTTCGAATCGAAGACATGTTAGATTCAAGTGCTGTGTTTCCTGGATTATCCGCATTCAACAACATTCGATCAGCAATTTATGAAACGCAGGTGGGTTAATCAAATATTTTTTACAGTAACAGCGTGCCTATTTTTCTACATATGCGGCATTGGAATTAATAATATCTTTAGATATAATGCCTTCCGCCGTGAGTTGGACGAGCAGGAGCGAATTTTGTTGCTTGAAAACCACGCCAATCAACTATACAAGCGGCAACTGTCTCAGTTGGACACTCCTGGGTTTTGGGAACTACAAGCCAAAAACAGGTTGGGCTATGTGAACCCCGGGGAAGTTGTCTACAAAGTAATTCCAGATACGTCAAAAAGGAAGTAATATTCACCACTATGGATGATCAAAAAATAGGTTCGGTTGTTGAAGGGGAAGTCACACATATCACCACGTTTGGGGCCTTCGTCAAACTTGAGGATGGAGAAGAAGGGCTCGTTCATATTTCAGAAATTGCCAACGAATATGTCACTGACATATCAAATTTTGTAAATGTTGGGGATAAAGTGTCCGTTAAGGTCATGGCCAGAAATCAAAAAAATAAGCTTGAGCTTTCGATGAAACGTTCGAAGCCTGATTTTGAAGAAGAAGCCGGCTTGTTTATGGCTAAAAAAACAAAAAATGCGGCGTTCGAAGATCGAATCACATCGTTTTTAAAGCGATCAGAAGAGAAGCAAATTGATATTCGACGCAATCTCAAGAGTAAACAAGGTATTACAAAAAAACGTCGATAAGCGACGTTTTTTACTGTTGATCTCAGTATGGTGTCTGACATTAGCCACACCTGTAGTCGCGGATTTATCCGAGGTACTGTTTACAACGCCAATTGTTTCTGGCAAATTCTACGACACGTCATTTATCGGGATAACATCCCAAAATACCCTCACAAAGTATTCCATTACGGGACAAAAATTCTGGACAGTATCCATCGAACATCCCCCGCTCCAGCAATTGGATATCCTATTTAACCGAGTGATCATGATCGATGGCCAAGGATCGATCGAATGCCGTGATGGAAACTTTGGAATCCGACTTTGGGGAATATCGTCCGAAAAATATCGCCGATTATTTCTTCAGTATCCGATATTTTTTGCGCTGCGCGACAATGGTGCTATCGATGCGTTTGATTTCTCGAGCGGGTGTCTCTTATACGGGGTCCGGTACCCGGAGTCGTGCCGCATTTTTGATAAAATTCCAAATGGGGGCGGACTCTTTGCTCAAAACGGCACGAATGTCAGCTATATTTCTCCGGACTTGTCGGATGAAACAATCATCACCCATGAGATGAGGCCCACCGGGGAGGAGCTGGATATCACGCGTGATCGGTTGGCATATCTAGACAACACTACGATTCGTGTGTCTTCAGGGGATTCAACGATTGACACGTACGTTTTAGGCTCATCGCCCAGTCAAATACTCATTCCTAAGAACCGATTTGTGAGTATAAACTACTCCGAATCAGACCAAAATCAATGGATAATTCACTACCCATTGCTAGTCGAAATCAACCTTCCATATGGCCTGATTCGTGCTTTTAACGTCACAACGGATGACACATATCTGGAATGGAAAGAGTTGGACCCCGACAAAAAATGGAATTCCGTTTGGTGGCAAAACGGATTAGTGGGACTCGTGAACTCTGATAACGTACTCACGATTTGGGACTACGACACCAACCGAATTCTAGGCTCTGTCCCGTGGGACGCCAAAAAAGGACACCCCATTGCGATCAATTACACACGCGATATTATTTCGATCGCCACATCAGAAAAAATGTACGTTGCGGCAGTGAGACGAAATTGACACTCCGAGTGATTAAAGACACTTATACCATTCAATCCGAACTTTTCAGGGACTCGATATCCCGTTCTTTCGCAGGAAACTCGCCAACAGGGGACGTCATTATCACGCAATACGATCCCAAATTTACGGGATCCGGCACAGTCAATGCGTTAATCACCGTGGGAAATCGGTGGTTAAATGCCTCGGGTGACTACGGCCCGCGATTAATCGATTTTCATTATGACGGCCAATCCTTTTATGCCATATATTCAGTCCAGAAACCGTGTCGGCCATTAGTCACTGTATTACGGGATTCCCCATCGATATCAATGCAGATGTTAGATCAATGGACCAAAGAGTTGCTCGATCAACTCTGTATCCTTGAATCACTGGGTGTATATCATGGGGGAATAAGTCTCCATTCGATAGTGATTGACGGAGAGGGAAAGCTGTCGACAATCCATGCAGGGCTTCATGCTGAAATCGTACGCCTCAATCTTTCCGAGATACGCCAAATCGAATCCGCTATTTTTCTGACTGAATCCCAATTAAATGGCCACCCATCAGTGATTCAAGATGACATTCATGCGGTTGGAGTTCTCACTTACCTGTTCTTTTCAAATACATGGCCCTACGAATTTACCGGGGAGCTGGCACGAGCACGCGCATTAATCGGGGTTCGGCATCGTCCCTTTTCGCCGTCAAACGAACTCATTCCTTCCAATTACCCAATGATTATTGACTGCGCATTGATGTCTAAATCGGGCGACGGATACCCCTCTATGCAAGAACTGAGATCGGCATTTTTACCAACTAAAGCTCCACAACCGACTCCCAATTCCCCAATTATTGATCCTATCAGTACCGAGATTGCCCGGGGGCGCGATTCAGATGAACGCCAACCGCTTGATTCCCGAATCCTCGATGTATTTCATCGCAAAAAACGCATTATAACCACCGTGATCATTGGGTTAGTGTTAGCATTTACCACAAATTACCTGTACGTATCGTATGTCACCTCGATTCCTGAAATTACCGTTCCCAATATTCAAGGCGAATCACTGACCTCAGGTATATCGCAGTTGGAAGCGGTCCATCTCCAAGGAAAAGTGGCCGCCTATCGACCCGACTATACTGTGCCAGAAGGTACCATTTTAGAAACTCGCCCACCCGGAGGGCGCCAAGTTAAGCAAAACCGAATCATTCTATTAACTGTTTCAAAATATACTTCCGAATTAAAAATGCCCGATTTAATTGGGCGAACAATTACTGACGCGCAACAACTTCTGCCAAACCCAAAAACAAAAATTAAAATTATTGGAGATGCGTTTTCGATGTCGGCAACAGCCGGTGAAATCATGTCACAAATCCCAACTCCGGGAGTAACTATTAACGCCAATTCAGCCGTTCAAGTTACGATCAGTAAGGGGTTTCCGGTCCAGATAGACATCCATCCAGGCGGAAAAAAATATATTGCGACGATAATTATTGGGGTTCCACCCGATTGGCCCGAGCAAGAAATTAGAGTAACAGTAAAGCATGGCGGCACAAGCCAACAGCTACTATCGAAGACAGTATCCCCAGGAGATACGACTCAGACATCCGCCCCCCTCGATCTGTCCGACACATTGTCCGTCAGCTACAATGGAAAATCAGCTATCTCACAGTCTGTAAAAGACCTACTGGCAGAAGAGGCGGAATGATTACCGAATTTGAGACGCAAACCCTCAAACATTTATTAGCCATATCGCGACGAAATGCATGGAAAACTCGTCCAAATCCTGCGGCTGTTGCCGCCGTGGTTAACGATGGCGTTATATTAGGGATTGGACACCATCGGGGAAAAGGATCTCCACACGCAGAAGTCGATATACTCCATCGATTGGGTGATCGCGCCAAGGATTCCACCATTATTGTGACGCTTGAACCCTGTACTCACTGGGGAGACAATCCCCCGTGCACATCAGCCATCATTGCCAGTGGCATTAAGCGAGTGATATTTCCCATAATTGACCCCAATCCCCTGGTCAGAAAAAATTCCGCCACCGAATTACTTCAAGCCCATGGCATCGAGGTGATTTCGGGTGTGTTGGTGGAAGAAGCCGCTGAAGCCAATATCGAATTCTTTACCCACATTAGTCAACAACGCCCGTACGTGACCGCAAAAATTGCGTGCTCGCTCGATGGAAAAATGGGATTGGATAACGGGGAAAGTTTTCCCATTTCAAGCGCGACATCGCTTCATAAGGTACACCAACTTCGAAATAAAATGGACGCTATAATGGTGGGAGTCAACACCATTATTAACGATAATCCAAGATTAACAATTCGAGGGATTAGATCCCCCAATCGACTAATAAAGATCATCGTCGACTCCCATGCCAGAGTGCCTTTAAACGCTCGTTGCTTTGAAAATACAGACCCGGCCGATGTATTTGTTATTACAGGGAACGATTGCCCTATAGACGCCATAAATGCCCTCAAATCCAAATCAACCATAATTGAGCTTCCCTTTGCGTCGTTAAAAGGCCGCTTTGACGCCGTCGTAAAGGCATTGTACCCGTATTCAATTTATCATGTGCTTCTCGAGGGCGGCCCCACCTTATTGTCCGATGCGATAGATCACCAACTCGTCGACCGCCTAATCGTCATCCAGTCTCCAATACTTATCGGAGGTACATCAAAATATTCATTTTACTCGGGGAACTCGACCCAAACCCTGAATAGTGCCCTACAATTTCAAACAATCAGACGTCAATCAATTGGCCCCGATATCTGGATTGAGGGAATGATTCACCGTCCGACATCCAATCTAACTAAAGGAATTTAATCCATGACCGAATTCAATTACACGCCAACCTTAACCAAACTGCCGTTTCCCCTGTTTCGACAAGGTAAGGTCCGAGAAGTCTACGATATTGGACCTTATTACCTGTTTGTAACTAGTGACCGAGTGTCCGCGTTTGACCATGTACTCGAAACCACTATTCCTGACAAAGGTAAGATTCTGAATTCCATTTCTGAATATTGGTTTAAACAGACTCGACGAATTTGCCCCAATCACATGCTAACGGCTGACGTAATGGACTTCCCAATGGAGCTGAATCCCTACTCGAATGACCTACGCCATCGATCCATGGTTGTTGCGAAAACCATCCCAATTGATGTGGAATGCGTAGTCAGAGGATATATGGCCGGATCAGCATGGCAAGAATATCAACAACGAGGAAGCGTTGCGGGTATTTCCTTACCCAAGGGACTGCGACTTGGATCACCGTTACCTGAGCCACTATTTACTCCGGCAGTAAAAAATCATTCGGGTCACGACGAAAATATTACATTTGAGGAGATGTCACATTTAGTCGGTGACGATGTGGCGTCACAATTGAAGAAAATTAGTATTAACCTATTTACATTTGCTCACGAAAAAGTGAGCCATAGCGGCCTCATTTTAGCGGACACCAAATTTGAATTCGGATGGCTAAACAACACCATTATATTAATCGACGAAGCACTGACTCCGGATTCCAGCCGGTATTGGGAGACAGAGCATTATAAACTCGACGAATCGCCACCAAGCTTCGACAAACAAATCGTACGAGACTACTTAAACCATGTCTGGTCAGAACCAGATCCTGTTCCACCTCTACCTTCAGAAGTCGTCGAAAAGGTGGTGAGAAAATACAATGAAGGATTTGAGAGGATAACGGGAGCTAAACTAATGCCATTTTAATAATGGCGGGAGCGAAGGGACTCGAACCCTCGACCTCCTGCGTGACAGGCAGGCGTTCTAACCAGCTGAACTACGCCCCCGAGTTGTCCTCAGAAACCGTTTGGGATTATAACCCCTTAATGAAAGATGCACAACACAATGGTAAAAAAGTTTAATTATATTTTAGGAATAATCGGTCTGCTTGCAACGCACCTCACCGCAAGCGATATTCCGTTTCGCACACAGTTCTACTCCGTGATCCTATCGAGTGATTTCGTCACGACTCCAAATAATAAACAGAGCAGTATTAATTACTTTATATTGCCATCCATCGCTACGTTTTCAATAACCACGTACGATTTAAACTTCACACCAACCCCTGGGGCCATCGAAGCGATACGAATTCATGACCGGTACGACGGCTGGATATTGAAACACCGCAGAGACCTAACATCGGATGAATTAAGCCGATCAAACTCCCAATCCGGATCGCTCGCAGTCTACGGTTTCACTCGAATGGACGCAAATTCACTCAAAATAAAAAATAAATTATCCATCGAATACAGCTACATTACCAACCACAGATCGGCTGTAATCACGGTTGAAACCGACGACACGCACTGGAAACACCTCGAACCAAAAATAAAACAATTTGTTCGCTTGTTTATGTTTATATAATCTATATTTTACTTGACGTAGTAAATATAAGTAGTTAATTTAATCCTCATCGAATTAATAAGGGAGGATTTATGGCGTTTAATTTTAATCAAGCTACACTAGTGGGCCGTCTGACCCGCGACCCAGAATTAAAACAAGTAGGTGATGGGGTATCAAAAGCCTATTTCACGTTGGCAATCAGCCGAGGTTATAAACGCCCTGACGACACAATAGAAACCGACTTTATCCCCGTGTCACTTTGGGGTAAAAACGCAGAAACGGCTTATCTTTTATTAAAAAAAGGAGCCCCTGTTTTAGTTACTGGCCGAATTCAGGTTCGAGTATATGAAAAAAACGACGTAGTTCGAAGTATGGCTGAACTGGTCGCTGAACATTTTCAAATACTTGAAAAACGAAACCGCCTGGAACCCCAATTAGAAATTACCGAAGTAAATTAACACACCCAAATCCCACGTTGATCACGGCTTTGTTGCCAAATGCTCCATCTGCCCCATTTTCGCTCTACTCATGTCGCTCTGCACCACCACGTGGAGAAAGAAACGGCGAATCTGAATCATTTGGCAACATCGCTATTTCTGAAAATAATCCATTTTGCAACAGGCCCAACAACGAAAAAGACCGACGTCCACCGTTTAGCGGAGATCCACAGCCTAACTCACCAGTAACCCAGCCAATCAATCACTACAATTCAACAAGGTTATCCCTTGTATCCTTCAGATATCAATTAAAATCAACTAGTACGGCATACACTCGACCAATTTAATTCGGACTCATTTCCCCCGACTATTAGCTTAACAAAAGAGAAAAGCACCGAGGAAAAAAATAAACCAATTTTAATAAATGTGGTGCGCCTGACAAGATTCGAACTTGTGACCTACGGATTAGAAGTCCGTTGCTCTATCCAGCTGAGCTACAAGCGCAGTTACCGTTCATCAAAATACTTGGAGAAATCGTCGGGCTTAATGTTGTCAATAAATTCGCGGAATTTCTGAGCCTCTTCTTCATCCTTTTCAGCATTGACCATTTTAGCTTTCGCCATCACGGACTCAGATACAAACACCGGCGAACCTGTCCGAACCGCGATCGCAATTGCATCGGATGGACGGGCATCGACTTTTAACGAGGTACCGCTGTTAGACAAAATTTCTACAAATGCGTAAAAAGTATTATCAAGAATGTCATTAATCGCCACTTTTACGACTTTACCACCAAACAACTCAATCAACTTGGTAATCAAATCGTGAGTCATCGGACGGGGCGGCTTGAATTCCTGAAGTTCCATGGCAATCGCGGCGGCCTCGAACATGCCGATCCAAATTGGTAGAAAATTCCGGTCTTCCATATCCCGCAATAATACAATAGGAGACATATTTTTAGGATCAAATCCAAGCCCCCCCAATTGCATTTCAATCATACAATTACCTTTACAGTATTTACTTTGATGCTAATTGAACAACAGACCTGAAAGTTTCAGGATTGGAAATCGCCAATTCGGACAACATCTTTCGATTTATCTCAATATTATTACGTTTCAAACCACCAATAAATCGCGAATATGAGATACCCTCAGCAGTAACCGCGGCGTTTATTCGGGAAATCCACAATGCCCGAAAATCACCTTTTTTGTCACGACGATCGACGTACATGTGGCGCATCGCTTGAAGAACTGCCTGGTGGGCCTGACGATATAATTTTGAAATACCACCGCGGTATCCTTTTGCAAACTTGAGAACTTTTTTTCGTCGATTTCGGGCAACATTACCTCGTTTAACTCGAACCATAACTCTTTAACTCCTATACTAATATTCTAAGCGTAAGGTAAGCACGCTTTAATTTTGTTCATGTCTGAATCAGACACTGCAAAAAAGCCCCGCTTGTTTCGCTTAAGTTTGGACGATTTGTGACCTAATAAATGCCGCCTCCCTGAAACATTACGAACTACTTTTCCGGTAGATGTAATTTTGAATCGTTTAGCTGCTGCTTTTTTTGTTTTTAATTTCATAAAGTACTGACCTTTAACCTTTCAAATTTTATTTGGGATTCAAAAACGCAATTAAGGACCGACCTGATTGACTCACTTGCCCCTCTAAAGTGCCATTCTCACGCAACAAGTCCACAAATTTATCCACGTTTTGACGACCTAACTCGGGGTGAATAATTTCCCGACCACGGAATGATACGGATACTTTAACCTTAAACCCTTTTTCTAAAAACTCTCGTCCGTGATTTACCCGAACCATCAAATCGTGCTCCGATATTTTGGCGCTCAATTTGAGTTCTTTAATAACATGGCTCTTGGATTTTTTTTGAGCTTGTTTTTCTTTTTTTCGCTGTTGGTACTTAAATTGACCAAAGTTGACCAACTTGCATACCGGCGGATCAGAGGTTTCCGAGACGAGCATTAAATCTAAATTACCGTCCCTCGCCATTGTCATCGCACTCTCTATTGGGACAATACCGTGCTGAGTACCATCATCGCCAATCAGTCGCACAGTGCGAGCTTTGATTTTTTCATTTAGTAAATACTTTTTTATACTGGTTCCTCCTGTATCTCCGGAACATCTTGCCTAACGTCGAGAATACAGAATTCAATCCAGTCGGCATGGCCGAGAGAGTATATATTCTATCTAAAAAAAATGTCAATGTGGCGAGGTCATTTTAAGTTCAAAATGTATCCGTATTATTGTCTAAATTTTTTTAACAACGATGGATCAACATAATTCACAGGCCTGTGTATAACTTGTAGATAACTAGTGAAAATCTATGATATTTATTTTTAAAAAAAACACGAAATTACCCGTAATAAGGCATTAAATTAAACTCAAATCAATTAGATAAAAATCTCCCTATATACAAAAACACAATCTGTGGATAACCTGTTGAAATGTTGCATGAACTTTGGGAAAAAATATTGATCAACCTCAATCAAACATTATCGGGTCCGGGATATCAAACATTCGTCTCATCATCTATTCCAAAATCATTCGAAGACAATATCTTAACCATTACTGTTGGAAATCGCTTCTCGATGGATTGGATTAAGGAAAAGTGTGAACAATCTGTTCGTGACACACTTCAACAAAACGGATTCTACCCTGTAATCGTTATGTACGATATTGATTCTACCCCGGTCACCAATGAATCCAGTCAAATGGATTTACTTGAGGTCACCACCCCGCCCCCTGTAATTACAAATCCAAATGGGATGTTTAATCCCAAATATAATTTTGACAACTTTATTGTCGGCCATAACAACCGCTTTGCACATGCGGCATCGGAAGCAGTCTCCAAGGCACCCGCCAAAGCGTACAACCCCCTCTTTATTTATGGGTCTGTTGGACTAGGTAAAACACATTTGCTCCACGCGATTGGCAACGAAATTCAGAAAAAACACCCAAAACTCAAACTATTTATGGTGTCATCAGAAAAATTTACGAACGAACTTATTAATTCGATTAAAGATAAAAAAGTCGAAAACTTTAGATCGAAATACCGAAACGTTGATGTGTTACTCGTCGACGATATCCAATTTTTATCTGGGAAGGAACAAACTCAGGAGGAATTTTTTCACACATTTAACGAACTTCACAGCAACAACAAGCAAATAATATTGACCTCAGACCGACCACCAAAAGAAATTCCAACACTTGAAATTCGACTGAGAACTCGCTTTGAATGGGGATTAATCGCCGACATTCAACCTCCTGAATTTGAAACTAGAATTGCTATTCTTAGAAAAAAAATTGAGTTATATAACATTCGGATTTCCGACGAGATCCTTCATTTTATTGCAACTCAAATTCCGACAAACGTCCGCGAAATGGAAGGATGCCTGACTAAAATTTCGGCATATGCGTCACTTCTAAATACGGAAATTACCCTTTCAATTGCGAGTAACGTCATTCGGGATATGATTGGCATTAAAAACGATAAACCGCTCACAATCACTCACATCAAACGGAAAGTATGTGATTACTTTAACGTATCAAACGTCGATCTATGCTCCAAAGGCCGAACAAGAGAACTGACGTACGCGCGGCAAATTGCGATGTATTTAGCCAGGGAATTAACGAACGTGTCACTGCCAAAAATTGGCGAAAATTTTGGAGATCGTGACCATAGTACCGTCATGCATGCATGTGACAAAGTGAAAACGTTGTTAGTGAATGACCCTGAAACAAAAAGTATCATCAATCTGCTAATATCAAATATCAAAAACGACGAATAATGATTCCGTTGATAACGCTGCGTATAACTACCTAACTTTTTGTTGATAACTGTTGATAACAGTATGGTTATTATTTTTTTCCGCATTTTTATCTACAGTCCAATTTACTATTTTTAATTGAATAACCAAATAAAATAGACTTTATTAACATATTAACAGGTCCCTACTAGATACTAAATTTAAAATAAATATATTAATCTTTATAAAAGCTATTAATGAATCATCAAGAATTAAGCCGAGGAAACGCCATGCAATTTTCATGTTCTGCATCTCAGTTACAAAAAGCCGTCGGAATCGTAGAGCGAGCTATTTCTCAACGGACTACACTGGCCGTTTTGGAGAATCTTTATTTAGAGCTCAGTGGAAATCGATTAAAACTTCGAGGTAACGACCTAGAAATTGGAATCGAAACTAGCCTGTTCGTTGAGTCTGCTGGGGTGGATGGTTCGGTGTTAGTTCGGGCGAAGACTTTTAGTAGTATTCTGTCTAAAATTCAGGCCGACACCCTGAATGTTCGAGTCGATGTGAACTCAAAAATTGTGATAGTTGCGAATAAGGTTGATTTCGAAATTTTGTGTACCCCGGTTGAAGATTATCCGATTTTCCCCGCCGTGGAGTCTGGTATTTCATTCACTATGTCGGCGTCCGTGATACAGGATTTGATTCGGCATACAATTTTTGCCGTTAGCTTTGATGAAACAAAGCAGTTTCTGAATGGGATTTTCGTCAAAGTTGAGAGTGGCAGCATCAATTTCGTTGCGACGGATGGCTATCGCTTGGCGTTAAAACGTCATACTCTCGACCAAAGCAGCGTCGGGGATTTTTCATTAATCGTTCCTCATAAAGCAGTCAATGAATTACTTAAAATTTTGGGCACTTTGGGGGATGACGCGCCAATTAAATTAAATGTTTCTGAGTCTCAAATTGCCTTTGAGTCCGAACGGTTTTTATTAGTGTCGCGTGTAATTAAGGGGCAATTTCCCGATTACCGGCAAGTGATGCCAAAACACTCTGATAATTTATTTTCAGTGTCTCGGCATTCACTGTTAAACGCGTGTGATCGAGCCACGATTATTGCCGCAACCTCAAATAATGTTGTTCGATTAAATTTCAGCGAAACCAGCGTATTGATCAAAGCTAACGCCGCGAGTTTAGGTGACTTTAAAGAAGAAATTGATGTTTCGCGGTTGAGTGGTGCGGGTGAAGTGAAAATCGCATTTAACGTTAAACTGGTATTAGATGGGATTCGCGGAATTAGCTCGGATGATATTCGATTGGAATTCAATCAGGGAGTCTCGCCGTGCGTGGTTCGTTCGGCGGCGGATGAGGATTATGTATACATTGTGATGCCGATACGTACAAATGACTTTCAGGAGGAAACTGCCTAGGTGAAATGCTGCGTCGGATCTGGGTTAAAAATTTTAGAAATTTATCCGAGCAGCTTTTAGAGTTAGATCCTAAATTCACAGTTATTCGTGGGGAAAACAATCAGGGAAAAAC
>Ga0214923_10003857_pt1 | contig 18565 bp, 13 predicted proteins | sample LL1510_MetaG_FD_177993 | JGI IMG/M metagenome (GOLD analysis project Ga0214923, IMG submission 177993) | Freshwater microbial communities from Lake Lanier, Atlanta, Georgia, United States - LL-1510 | ecosystem: Environmental > Aquatic > Freshwater > Lake | place: USA: Georgia | collected... | reverse complement strand
AACTCGTGAAATGAAAGGGTTTCCAGTTACCGTACGCCTTTTGGATCCCCCTCTTCACGAGTTTCTACCAAAGACAGATTCAGAAATTACGACCATAGCTCGAGCTCTGAATACATCGAAAGAAACATTACAAGCTAAGCTTCGCTTTCTTCATGAGTTCAATCCCATGTTGGGCCATCGAGGTTGTCGGTTGGGGGTTTCGTTTCCTGAAATCTATGCGATGCAGGTCCGGGCCATCATGGAAGCTGCTTGCGAACTGATCAAAAAAGAAGAGTTCAAAATCGAACCTGAAATCATGATCCCATTCATTGGGGCTTTGGAGGAGTATCGTCTCTTAAAGAAAGATGTAACGAACGTCTGCGAGAAGGTATTAACGGAACAAAATGTTCGTGTTCCTTATTCGATTGGAACGATGATCGAGATACCCAGAGCAGCTTTGATTGCCGATAAATTAGCTGAAGAGGCTTCCTTTTTCTCGTTTGGTACAAACGATCTGACCCAAATGACTCTTGGCCTTTCGAGAGATGATTCGGGTTCTTTTCTACCGTTGTATGTAGAAAAGGGAATCTACCCCATTGACCCTTTTGTGAGCCTGGATGAAGAAGGAGTCGGGGAGCTTGTCTCTTTGGCCTGTGAGCGCTCGAGAAAGACGAATTCATCAATAAAAATAGGCATTTGCGGAGAGCAAGGTGGGGACACCTCCACAATTGAATTCTGCAACCGTCTAGGCTTTAATTACGTCAGCTGCTCGCCTTTTCGAGTGCCAGTTGCTCGATTGGCTGCTGCTCAGGCCACTTTAAAATCAAAGGTGTCGCACTAATTAGATGTTTGAGGCAACGGGGGAGTTTTCATGCGTTTAAAACGGCTAGAGTTGCAGGGGTTCAAATCATTTTTGGATCGAACGGTTCTGACTTTTCAACCCGGGATTACCGGAGTCGTCGGACCCAATGGTTGCGGTAAGAGTAATATCGTTGATGCCATCCAATGGGTGATGGGCGAGCAAAGCGCAAAGCATTTGCGTGGCGATTCCATGACCGACGTCATCTTTAACGGTTCGGATAGCAAAGCGGCTACCTCTATGGCCGAAGTCAGTTTGATTTTGGATCGCCAAGGCGTTGCTCTGGCTCCACAGTTCGCTGCTTTTGATAAATCAGATGAAATTGCAATTACTCGTCGAGTTTACCGAGATGGGACCAGTGAATATTGCATTAACAAGACTCAATGCCGCTTGAGAGACATCCATGAACTTTTCATGGACACTGGGGTAGGAAAAAGAGCTTACTCAATTATTGAGCAGGGCCAAATTGATCGAATGATCAGTGTTAAACCGGAAGAGCGTCGGGGCTTATTCGAAGAAGTTGCGGGAATTACAAAGTATAAAGCGAAGCGAAAAGAGGCAGAAAAAAAACTTGAGGGCACTCGACAAAATCTGACTCGCTTGCAGGACATTATTAACGAGCTTGAGAAACAAATTCGAAGCCTAAAAGTTCAGGCCACTCGAGCAAGAAAATACAAAGAACTAAAAAGTGAATTAGAGGCAGTTGATCTTTATTTGTTGGGCAGAAATGCTTTTCGACATTCGACTCAAATCGAAGAAATTAACCAAAACAGAGACGTTTTGCTGAATGAGCGCTCTCAATCTGATGCAACCTACAGTCAGTTTGAAGCTCAAATTCTAGAACTAGATGTAAAAAGAATCGATCAGGAACGCGAAGTTCAAACTTTGGGAAATAAGGAACGGGACGTAACTCTTTCATTGCAGAAATTTGAGAGTTTGATTGCTTTGTTGGAAGAACAGAAAAAGAATCTCCAGGAAGCCATCGATCGAAAAAAGCAAGAAGAGGAGCAGTTAACAGAAGCTCTTCAATATTTAGATCGTGAATTGGCTGCTGAGCAATCCAATCAAGAAGAGATTAAGCAAACTCTCGATTCTTTAGAGCAAAATCTATCTCAGTATGACCAACAGATTCAGGGACTGAACCGAACACGCCAACAGGAGCAGCATCGAAAGACTGATCTGGAAGGAAAGCGTACTCAGTTGACGCACAAGAAGCTTTCGCTAGAGGGACAAAAGGAAAATCTAAAAATTAGAAACTCAGAAATTGAAACGGCTCTTCTTGGTCTAGATCAAAGAAGGAGCGAGCTTGCTCTTGTCATTGATTCTCAGCGATCTTCACTCGATGAAGCTGATGGCAAGATTCAGCAGATGAATCAAAGAGTAGCTCAAGCAGAGCAAGAAGTAACAACGATTCACGGTGATTGTCAGGAAAGCTCATCCAAGCTTTCCGTTCTTGAGCAAAATCTTTACAAACTTCGAGAAGATTTTCATTCTCAACGCTCTCGTCTTCAATCCTTGCAAGAGCTTCAAACCAATTTGGAAGGATATTCATCTTCTGCAAGAGACTTATTAATGAGTGTTGGGGAAGAACGAGGGAGTGCTATTCCTCTGGCTGAAGTGGTGTCGCCAGATGCCGAAATTGAAGAGAGCTTAGAAACACTCCTGGGCTCTGATATGAACACGATTTTGGTTCAGTCCACTGAAGAAGCGGAGCGCTTAACTCAGTTGGTGAATTCCAGAGGATTGGAACGCGTTCGGTTAATCGCCATTTCGGAACTAAACCAAGTTAATGAAACCGACAGACCACAACTAGATGGGGTCGTTCCTTTGCTTGATAAGATGCGTGTTAGCCCTGAGTACCAAACAGCGGCTAAATGGTGGTTTGGAAATGTTTATATTGTCAGTGATGTAAATAGACTTTTCCAGCTCCGAAGAAACTATCCGCACCTAACCTTTATCACCAATGAAGGACAAACGGTTGGTCACCGAGATCGGTCATTAAGTTCAGGAAAGACTCCGACTAAAACGGGAGTGTTTGCAAGACGTAGAGAGATTGAAGAGCTTGCTGTTCAATGCGATAGGCTTAATACCGAGCTAACTCAAATGAACTCGGAGCGAGAAGCCCTTTTGCAGCACTTGCAGAATCAAGAAAAACTCCATCTTGAACTCAAAGATAAGTTATCGGTCATTCACATCGAATCTGTGGAATTAAGGAAAGAGCGCGAAAAACTGCACTTTGAGCTCACTCGACTCGAAAAAGATCGAGATGCTCTGGTTGTTGAGCAGGAACGTAATCTTCGTCTGAAAGCGGAAATGACGAACCAAATGGCTGAAGCAGAGCAAGTTCTTGTACAAATGATTGAGGACTTGGAGCAGGGCGAACGGCAATTAAATGAATGCCAAGCTGCTTTGGTTCAGTCGGAAAAGGACTTGGAATCCGTGGTTCAAATGGCCAGCGAAAAGCGCATTGAGCGTTCAACTTTGGTCGAGCGAAGGAATGGCCTGGAGGATAAGATCCAGAAGTTGGAGCTGGAACAAGAAGACAAGCAAATTCAAATTCAACGCCTTCAACAAAGCCAGCAACGAGATGTAGCGGATTTGGAAAGTAAGCAGACTGAGGTTGTTCAAATCCAGACTCAAACTCAAGAGCATCAAACAGAACTTAATCAACTTCTGGTGAAGCTATCTGATGTCAAAGCAGCTTTTCAAGACACTTGTACGTCTTTGTCAGAAATTAGACTTCAGAAGGAAGAACTCCAAAAGAGAAGAGAAGGTATCTCAGCAGAAATACAGGACCTGGAAATTCGATTGGCCCATGAACAAAGCCAATTGGAGCAGATTAAGAGTATTTCAAATGAGCGCTATCATTGTGACCCAACTCCTTTGGATGAGACGGTTCAAATCGAACTCGAGAAACTCCCCCTCTTTGTTGAGACTTTAAATTTAGAATGGGCGAATGTGGTAGATACCGAGAGAAGAAGCCTCCTAGAAGAACATCTAAAGAGCATGAGAGATAAGATTGGTCGTTATGGTGAAGTTAACTTAACGGCAATTCAGGAATTTGATGATATTCAGAAGAGATATGAGTTCCTCATAGAACAAAAAGCCGATCTCGAAAATTCCATTCAGATTCTCGAAGACGCAATCAAGAAGATTGAAGAAACAACCAGAACTCGGTTTACGGAAACCTTTGAGGCCGTAAATAAAAAGTTTACTGAAATATTCCCCATTCTGTTCAATGGTGGAAAAGCTGAGCTGACTCTTGTTTATCAAGAGGGCAGCACGGATCCCGGTGTTGATATCATGGCTCAACCGCCTGGTAAGAGATTGCAAAGCATTACGCTACTCTCCGGGGGAGAAAAAGCTCTCACTGCGGTTAGTTTGGTCTTGGCAATTTTTGCAAGAAAACCAAGTCCGTTCTGTTTACTCGACGAAGTGGATGCGCCACTCGACGATGCGAACGTGTCACGATTCAATACCGTTGTGAAAAAGATGGCTGAGAAGACCCAATTTATTGTGATCACTCACAATAAGAAGACGATGGAAATCGCGGAGGCTCTTTACGGAGTCACCATGCAGCGAAATGGTATCTCCAAAATGGCCAGCGTAAGCTTGCAATAACCAAGTAATTCCAGTCACTTAAAACCATTTTAATTGGTACGGCGCGCGTTCTTTTAAAGTGCCGATAACCCTTGTGGAATTTCTGTTTAAATTTCATAGGGTTTGGAGGCACTTTGATATCAAATCAGTCCAAATTAAGTTTGGTATTTTTGCTGGGGTTTCATCTGTATGGCTTTGCCTCAGACAATCAGAGTCCATTTAACAAAGAGGAGCTAGTTCTTTCAGCTGAAAGTGTTAAGACCATACGTTTTCTTAAAAGCACACGAGTTGAAATTGATTTTCAGGGAAAATTCAAGAACACCCTGGAGCTCTATATAGATGGAGATAAAGTACCAGTCCGACAGGGGCAATTTAAGGCTACTGTTAATCTGTATCCTCTCAAAGAAATCTATCAATTTAAAATTAAGCGTCCAGGGATTTCTGAGTCCATTTATCCGTTGAAGATCCGATTTTTGAAAGATGTGCCTCTTCCACTCAGAGTAAAAATAGAGGCTTCCCAAACAAAACAGATCTCAAAGGAAAAGGTTTTTACCGGGACTTTTCCTGCCCGAGATTGGGTTCGATTGAGTTGGCTAGATACCACAGAAAAAGCAGATCCCGCTTATCTCGAAAAAATCGAGAGGGAGAAACAGGAACAAGCACGATTGGAAGCAGAGACAATTGAAAAAGATCGTATTGAAAAAGAGTGGCTTGAGGAAGAAAAGCGAGAGCTCGCTCGATTAGAAGTGGAAAGACTCCAAAAGGAAAAAGAAGAGCAAGCGCGCCTGAAACGAGAAAAATTGGAAGCAGATCTGGTTGCAAAAGAAAAAGAGGCTGCTCGTTTAGCCGAAGAAAAACGGGAGAAGGAAAGAGAGTTGGCATCGCAACTGGAAAAATCCAATGAAATGATTGAACAACGGCAATATCGAGAGCCAATCGGCTTGAGTTTAAACCAAGGCTTAGGGGCACTTTCACTCAAACAGACCAATACCGATTTAAGCAGTTTAAACTGGATGATGAGCGTGTCCTACCAGGCAAAAGTTAACGAGCGCATGAAAATCAGCGGCTACGGACAGGGCTACTTAATTCCTCTTTCTGTTACGGGAGCAGCTTCGGGCCCCAACGTTATAAAAGTGGGTGCTGATTTGGGATATGAGTTCAAGGATGCCCCCGGAGCAGAGTGGACCCCCACGATCGGTTTTGGCTATCAGACCATGGTAACTTCCGAATCCAGCGGATACAGAGATCTTTTCGGCCCCAAGGTGGGGGTCTCTGTGAAATTACCTTTGGGACCATTGCAATTCCTTTCTTCGTCTTTAGGTATGAGCGTTTTTCCAACCAGTAAGCAACTTTTTGCCCTCGGGAATAACGAGTTTCACTTTAAAACTGCTCTGGAGTGGAAAGTTTCGTCTTCCTTCTTTTCTTCACTCTATTTAGGGGGGGGATTTTAGTACCCTCAACTTATTGATCTCCGGGAAAAAGCTCACCAGCTCAGGCTATTCGGTCTTCCTTGGGGTGAATTTCTAACTTTGACTTTCCCCTCCTAACCCAGTAAAAAAGTTGAACAATTCTATATTTAGAGGTTAAGCGCATGAAGTCGGTTTTGGAAAAGGTCAATCAATTGATTTCTTCAAGTCGGACCCCATCTTCTAGTTCTTTAGGAGTATGTCGGGGAATAAAAGCAGGGCACTTGGGAGTTTGGGGAAAGTTGAAAAACAATCAGAGCGAGCTCTATCGCGTGGTCCTGAGTTATGAAGGTGAAACCCAAACTGGGAAAAAATTAAGCGATCGATTTTCTTACACCTTTGCTCCGGCGTTGAGCGGAAGGTTCTTTCAGTCGCTTGAAATGCCTCGAACTTTTAAAGAGTTTTTGGTTGGAAAAAATCCCGTAGTCACTGGAAAAGTTAGTTTTGAGTTCATTAGCTCAGAAGGCAAAACTACTTCGGATATGGAGCTTCGTCCTGTTTTGCGCTGCTATCGACTCAAAGGAAAAGCAATTCCTGCAGGGCTAACTGAAACCTCAGGTTGGTTAACTGTTGATAATGCTGAATTGGCGGGTCTTAAAGAAACCGAACTGAAAGCTCATAGCGATAAAGTCAAAGCGGAGCTCGAAGAAAAAAGAAAAAGAGAAGAAGCGGAAAGAAAAGCCAAAGAAGAAGCTGCCAAGAAAGCCGCTGAAGAAGCCGCCAAAGCGGCCGCTGCAAAAGCCGCAGCTGCTGCTGCCAAACCCGCGGCCAGCGCCGTTGCTGCCGCAGGCGGAGCGGTCGATCGGAGTCAGCCCACTCTTCCGGCTGGAAAAGTTTTGGTGGTTTACGGAAGTTCTACAGGAAATACGAAGAATGTTGCAGAATCCATCAAAGCTGAAATGGGTGAAGCAGTCGATCATGTAAAAAACATCACTGAAATTCATCCAGCAGATCTCGCCAACTTTGAAAAAGTAATCGTGGGCGTTCCTACTTGGCATATTGGAGAAATCCAAGAGGATTGGGGAGCCGTTCTTCCTGAGATTGAAGCTTTGAACTTTACTGGAAAAAAAGTTGCAGTCTTTGGGTTGGGAGACGGAAAAGGATATCCAGAAACTTATGTCGACGCGATGGCTGAGCTTGTTGAGAAGTTTGAGAAAAAAGGAGCAAAGCTCGTAGGCATGTGGCCAACGGATGGTTACGAATTCAAAAAGTCAAAAGCCATTCGAGATGGGAAATTCTTGGGGCTTGTGATTGACGTAGAAAACCAAGATCATCTTTCTGACAAGCGAGTTAAAGCTTGGGTAGCTCAGCTGCAGAAAGAGCTATGAGAGCCTGGTGACTTCAATTGAGTCTTACATTTTAGGCAGTGGAGCGGCCTCCAAAGCGATTCAAAAAAGCCTTGCGATTCTCGATGTTCAAAATCCCTCCTGGGGAATTGAGAAACCAAAAGTCTTAAAGAGAAATCAAAAACTCATCGAACTTTCTCCTAAAAAGAATTCAGTTCTCATTCTAGCAAATCCTCACGCACTTCATTCTGATTCCATCAAAGAAGCTGAGAGAGCTGGATTTTCGTGGGTCATCAGTGAGAAGCCAGCTGCAGTGAGTTTGGAACAATTAAAAACCCTGGAACAAGTGAAGATTCCAGTCGCCGTTTTTCATGGGTATCGACAAACTTGGGGAATTCAGACGCTTAAAAAAATGCTCGAGGCCGGAGAGCTTGGAAGCTGGATTTCGATTGAAGGCCGCTATTGGCAGTCGAGTGCTGCAGCGAAGAAACTTTTGGGCGATACAAAAAAAATCTGGAAAGACGACAAAGCGCTGAGTGGTTCTTACGATGTCCTTCTGGATTTAAGTACTCATTGGACCGATCTCGTTCTCTTTTTAGCTGGGGAAGCACCTGAGAAATTCGCTCTTTGGAAGTCTTATGTGAATTCGAATTCAGAGCATCGAGATACACATAATTTGATCTCCATGGAGTTTTCTAAAAATCGCCGGTCTTTTGGGTCGGTCTCGAAAACGGCGCATGGTTTTGGAAACGACTTAGAAATTCACGTCATCGGAGAAAAGCGTTCCGTTTCCTGGGCTTTTATGAATCCAGATGAACTCGTGATAGGCGAGGGCGGAAAGAAAACTACCCTTCATCGACCCGATAATTCTTCGTTTGGAAGTGAGCAGTATCCTTTTCACAGCACGGGCTGGCTTGAAGGTTATGTGGAAATCTTGAAGCAGTATTTTCTTCAAATGCGAGGAGAAGCTTTTACGCCATATCCAAATCTAAAAGATCAGATGGCGGTTTTAAGAAGGCTGTTTGAGAGTTAAGGGGCATTTGCGCAGTTGTTGGTTGAGTAGCAGGTGATAGTTCCCGAGATATAATTTAGATTCGTGCTCTGATCGTAGAAAATCGCATTCCCAGCCTCTGAGTCAATTCTCCAGACGCTTCCATAATTAGTACTATGACCTCTGAAAATGGCATTTCCCCAGACTCCGGAGTCCGTACTTCCTGGACTGAACGTGTAGCCTAAGTTGTTTGGAAAGTTCGCGCTATAGTCATTGAAATCAACAGTGGCTTGGTCATCGGTCCCAACGAAATAGCCATTGTTCAGAGTCACACTCCACCCGATGACTATACCATCATTGTAACTTCCACCATTAAAAACGGCGGGGCCATAAATATGACCAGTGCTTGGGGCGTTAAAGGGACAGTAGTCAGAATTGTTTGAGCTACAATTAAAAGTAGCTTTTCCCCCAACGACGCCATAGTTACCAGCAGTGAATTGATAAGGCCAATTAGATCCTGAGCTAAAATTTGAAGCGGAACTGACGTTAAATTCCGTCGGACCATAAACGTTGCCCGATAAGTAGCTGCAGCCGGAATCATCACAATTAAATTTTGCGAGGAGACCTACCTTTAAGCAAATATCCACTTCAATAGAAGCGCCCAGTCCCTGTGCGGTCATGGCGGTTACACCTTTTTGACAAGACTGATCCCCCCTGAGGTTTGACTGAATGACCACGCTGTCTTGTAGGTTGGGCAATGAAGATGCCTGACTGGTATGAGCGGAGTCGTTCCACCAATTGGACAAGTTATTCCAATCGCCATCGGTGCCAGAGAAATAGAGCGAGCGCTCTAAGGGACAATCTGCTGGACAACTTGAAGTAGTCTCACCCGAATCACATAAATAGTCACCGCACGAACCTGACGGACTTGATCCCTCGCTCATCCAATCCATTATAAGTAAACTGAAAGGGCTACAGTTTGTCAGCCACAGCCGGCCTCCCGGGGCGAGATCAGCCTTGGGGTACGTGGGCCCAATCCAATTCCAATTAGAGCCGGCAAATCCATAAAGTAAATTCATGTCCAAGCGTCTATCGACAACTCCATCAAACTTGATGTGATAAAGATAAGGACTCTCAATATAAAAATGTGTATTTTCAATCCAAAAGCCAGTTGCATCTTGGGCAAATCCCTCAATGCCATCCAGAGTAACGTCTAAAAATTTTCCCGAGTTGCTTGCATAATCATAACGATAAATCGAACTTCGATCTCCTCCTGTGGAGATGAACCAACCTCCGTCTCCCTCTCGAAAAACATTGGGCTGAGAGGGATCAAAATGAGAGTCGGCATCGGGAAGAGAAACAGATCGTAAAAAACTCATATCCGATTTGTTTAAAAAAACTAGCTTTGAATCTCCAGCGATCGCAATTTTGGTGGGGTCAATCGCGATGCTCACGGGACTTGTTAACACTGCGGCGGGATCGATACCCGAGGCATCGGCCAGATCCAGGGAACTAAGTACGATACCACTGGTTCCATCTATTTTATGAAGCGTAGGAGAGGTGCTACCCAAAACCCAAATAAAACCATCGGAGGTAACCCCCGCTCGAATCAAGGGAACTGAACTTGAAAAATCGCTAACGGCATCGGTGTTACGATCGATTCGCCAAGCTTTTCCGCTCGAATAATCGAAGGCCCAAACATACGAGCCTACTCTGAAGAGTACTGGAGAGTCCGAACTTCCCGGAAGTTCGATATCGCTTACCCAAGCTCCCGAATTGATAGCTCTCTTTTGAACAATATTGCTACCTCGATAGGTAAGCCAAACGTAGTTGCCTGATGCAACCGTTGAGTCTGCGACAGTATAGCCAACGTAATCATAGAGTTGTGATCTCCTTGATTGTACTGGTTATAGGTCGTTGTATTCGCCACACAGGAATAGTTACAGGTAGAAGTCGAGTTCGCAGAGGGGTTGTAATTGCAAGCAGCGTTGTCTAGACAGCCATAGACAGCAGCACTTTGGTTCCCGTTTGAATAGAAGTAGTCATTGTAAGTTCCATTCGCCAACACGCCATCTTTATAATATTTTCCATCTGCCATGACACCTTGGGCGAGAACTCCAGAAACGTAGTATTTGGTGTCAGACATTGCTCCATCTGCGAATTGAGCGAGAACCCCCTCATTATAAAACTTCCCGTCAGCCATCAGCCCATCCGCTAAAACACTACTGAAGTACTCCTTGCTCCCACAGGTCCCTGTTCCCTGAACCAGCCCACCTGAGTCAGATCCACTTGCAAAACATGTCCCCAGCCAGACACCATTTCCACTACTATCCAAACCCGTTTTCACTCCGTTTAAATAGTAGCCATCTGCTTGAAGACCCGAAGTCTTGTTTCCAGGATCAAACCCCGAAACCGAGTTGATGACGCTTGAACTCTGTCCAACAAAATCAAGTGAAGAGTTTGTCGCAGCTGCCGTTTTTGCGTCTGTCATTTTTTCTGGCCAAAGGGCAGCTACTTTTTTCGCTGTGTTTGAATTGCCCGTTCCATCCAGTTTTCCATCTGTTTTAAAGTCCTCTCGCATGGCAGTCATAATCGAGGAGAGCTTGTTGCTAGAGGGCAATTCAGCAATATACATGTCGCTTACAAAGTGCGAAAAAGCCGCAATTGAGAGAGCTGATTTTACTTTACTATTATCCAAACTCAGAGCGTTCGGGGCATCAGGGTTAACGGATAAATCCGCAGGGCTGAGACCAAAGAGTCTGGCGACTTCAGTTTTTGCAGTGGTTTTTGCTTGATTTAAGCTGACGTTGTTTGCGAGCAGGGATTTGACTCTGTCTGCTTCCAAAGTCGACATCGGAGTCAGAGCAGCGCCGCTATTGGATCCTCCAGATCCGATGGAAGTCAGTTCAACCGCATCTTTTTGGGTTTGATCCGCTTCGTCGATAAAGGTTCCACCAGATGATTTAACAATCACGGATCCGGTGTTCTTCGGAAGCCTGAATTGATATTCCCCTTTTATATTACTCGTCGTAGTAGCGAGTAGACTGCCTTCGCTTCCGTTTGCATTAAGATTGTAGACTCGAACGGTTGCACTTTGGACGCGAGCAAGTTGAAGGACGCCCGACAAAGTATAGGAGCTCGGTTGATAAGAGGTGGGGGGGATCACTTTTGAACACCCTACTAAAAATAAAAGGGAGACTGATAACTTAATGAATCTCATCTTAGTCCTCAAACGTGCGCTCTGACTAAGATTTTAACACGCGGAACCACTCCCTGGCTCATTGTGAAGAAAAATTCACAATTGAGTCCTTGATGGTCTAAGGTTTTCTCACAATCAGTTCAAAGCAGGGCTGTTTTTCCGCTAAGAAGCTCTGTTCGAATTTGGTGCGACCTTGAGGAAAAAGTTCGAGGGCATTTAAAGGGTGAGGAGAAATTTCACCAAACTTCAAAACTTCTAGGCCATATTTTTGACTGCAAACGTAATGAGCTTCTTCGACATAAAACTTTTGATCAGAAGCTAAAATCAAGTATCCATTTTTTTCTAGAGCTGCGACGAGTTTTGGCATAGTCGGATGAAAGTGCCAGCGATGTTTTCGGTGAGCGTTTTTCGGCCAAGGGCAGGGATATAAAATGTAAACACGCTCCAAAGTTTCCGGCTTAATTCCCGTCATGAAAGCGGAAATCGCATTCCCTCGAATCCCTAAGAAGTTTTTGAGACCACACTCCTCAGACCGACGGACCAATCGTTTACCGCGCATTCGGTCTCGCTCAATAGCGACCAAGTTTTTTTCTGGATGAAGCCTAGCCATGGATTCAAAAAAATGTCCGGTGCCCGCTCCAATTTCTAACCAAAGTGAATTTGGCTTGATGAAAGAATTTGGGATCTCTGGATGGCGACGGTTCTGAAAAAATTCTTCATATCGACCATGAGTAGATTTGTGTTTTAAATCCCAGTTGATTCGAGCGTGATTGAATTCAGGGGGTAATGACTTCGGTAACATAAAGCGAGCCGAGTTTGCCCCAAGTCGACCCAATAATCCAGCTTTAAGGGTTGGGCTCGTAGCATCTTCGGCAGCGAGCTTCATAAAACTCGCCTGCTCCTACGAGAATTTGACTGCCGCCTTTGGTCTCTTCGGATTGACGTCGCTGAGTTCTCGAAGCGGTATTTCCGCAAACCGTGCAAATTGCTGACATTTTGGTGACCACTTCAGCCGTGGCCATCAAAAGAGGCATGGGACCAAAGGGAATTCCCCGGTAATCCATATCCAAGCCAGCTACAATTACCCGCAAACCTCGATTTGCGAGTCGGTGACAAATTTCGACGATACTAGGGGCAAGAAATTGAGCCTCATCCACTCCCACGACCCGAGTATTGTCCTCTACTAAATTCAAGATTTCTTCAGGATTTTCAATGTTCACAGCATGAAAAGCCAAAGAAGAATGGCTCACTACATGATCATTAGAAAAGCGGTTATCTAGTTTAGGTTTAAATACTTGCACTTTCTGTCGAGCAATCTTTTCGCGATTAATGCGCCGTATCAATTCCTCGGTTTTGCCGCTAAACATGCTTCCGCAGATAACTTCAATCCACCCCATTGAACCCTGTTTCGTATTAACCAAGACCATCTCCCTGTTTGAATCCGGAATATAATGAAGGACAAAAAATCAGACAAGAAAAAGCCCAAAAAAGTTCATTGCGAAAACATACCCCTGTGTGGGACAGTGTTTCCATGACGACAGAAATAGCTGCAAATCCGTATTCAACGGTGGCTAAAATTGGAAGGGTATGGTTTCGCTTTAGAAGTTATTCCCCAATTCCTCTTTTTTTACTGTTAGTTATTTTGCCTCAGGATTTTCGTCCGAATCTTTTTCAAACGTCAGTCGCCATTTTGGGAATTTTCTTATCAGAAGCCCTAAGAATTTGGTCAGTTGGCTATGCAGGAAGTGCCACAAGAACTCGCGGAGACTTGGTTCCTCAATTGGTTCACGCCGGGCCCTATCGACATGTTCGAAACCCGCTCTATGTAGCGAATATTCTCATGTACACCTGCGCTGGAATTGCCTTTGGTTTTTCTGGTTTGAGTGTCTTGATTTTTTTAGTCAGTGCGGTCGAGTATATTTTCATTGTCGCGTTTGAAGAAGAGACCTTGTTAGCAACCTTTGGTACTGATTATGAAAATTTTTGTGAAAAGGTTCCCCGTTGGATACCCAGTGCAGCTCCTGTCATTCAGTCAACAGGCCAAACCTTTTCTCTGGAACGAGCCCTTCGAAGTGAAAGAAGTACCTTTCTTTCGTTATCTATGATGGCTGTCCTTCTGATTGTGAAAAAAGCAATCTAAAGAGCGACTGTAAACTGTCCACCGAATCCCAGTACCATCTTCTCTAAAAACAGGGCCCGCATTTCTGCCCCCATCTGAAAGTCTCTGGCGAGGGAAAATACAATTCCCCAACTTAAATGGGGTCCCCAATGTTTGAAGTCTCCTGATTGAGAGACATAGCGGGTAAATTGACCTCCCCCGGACAAATAGCCAGCAAAGAACCGGGTCTTAAAATCCAGTCGGTAGCCCAGTTCCCCTACAAAAATGTGTTCAAGGAGAGGATAGATCCCAGTGTCGGTTCCATAAGAGGCACCGATCTGAATGTGGTTGGTTCCCCATGGGACGTAAAATCTGGGGCAAAAAACCATTTGAGAAGTTTCAAATCCCGTCAGCTGATCGGGAACTAAAAACTGAATTCCAAGGCCTACCAGATATCGACCTTCATCGGAGCTCTCGATCCTTTCAGAAGAAACAGCCGAAAAAGAACTTAACGAAATCAGAAGCCAGATGATGGAAATGCGAAATTTCATAGGATCCTTTGAGAGCTAGCCAAAAAGATACTCTAGCCGCTTTAAACACGCTAGCGGTATACTCTTTTTTTATGAAACCTGCCTTAAATCAAAGGGCCCTAGATGTTTTAGAAGCCCGCTATCTCCTTCGAGATCTCAAAAACGGCCGAGTGATTGAAACCCCTGAACAGCTCTTTAAAAGAGTTGCGATGTTTGTCGCTGAAGCAGAAAAAAAGTTTGGGGGGAAAAAACAAAGAGATTTTTGGGCCTCCCAATTTCTGAACAGTCTCATTGAACTGGAATTTCTACCCAATTCTCCCACTTTAATGAATGCGGGAACTTCGCTGAACCAGCTGAGTGCCTGTTTTGTCATACCTATTGAAGATAATTTAGGACAAATTTTTGATGCATTAAAGTTAGCTGCTCTAGTTCAACAATCTGGCGGCGGAACCGGTTTTTCTTTCTCGCGACTGAGAAGGAAAGGAGATCCGGTCTCGCTCTCCACTGGAGTTGCTAGTGGTCCCGTCTCTTTCATGAGGATCTTTGATACAGCCACAGAGAATATTCGCCAAGGAGGAAAGCGGCGGGGGGCTAACATGGGAATTTTGAGAGTGGATCACCCCGATATTGAAGAATTCATTCAAGCAAAAATAGAACCGGATAATTTTGTTAATTTCAACCTATCGGTCGGAGTGACACAGGAATTTATGAAAGCGGTTCTTCGAAACGGAGAAATTTCATTAATTGACCCTTGGAATGGCAAAAAGACTGGAAAGAAAAACGCTAGAGATCTTTTAAAACTGATTGCTAACTGTGCCTGGAAGTCAGGAGATCCTGGATTGATCTTCCTAGATCAGATCAATCGATCACAACCCACTCCAGATTTGGGAGCGATTGAAGCGACTAATCCATGTGGAGAAGTGCCTCTGCTTCCCTTTGAAGCATGTAATTTGGGGTCAATTAACCTGACAAAAGTGTTGAAACGAAATGGTGATAACACAGAGATTGATTGGGAACATCTCTCAGATTTAATCGCTTTGGGCGTGAGATTTTTAGATGATGTGATTGAGGTCAGCCAGTGGCAATCTCCGCTTATTGAGAAACAAGTGAAGGGGAATCGAAAAGTAGGGCTAGGAGTGATGGGGTTTGCGGAAATGCTTATTCTTTTAGGAATTCCCTATGACTCTCCCAAAGCGATTCTCCTGGCCGAGCAATTAATGAAGTTTATTTCTGAAAAAGCCTGGGAGGCTTCAAGTGCTTTGGCAAAAGAAAGAGGGGTCTTCCCCCATTGGAAGAAGAGTCGCTTCGGAAAACTAAAGCAAAGAGTACGAAATGCAACGGTTACCTCGATAGCCCCAACCGGTACGATCAGTATGATTGCTGGGACTTCCTCGGGGATCGAACCTCTTTTTGGCCTGTCTTATACCCAAAAAAACATATTAGGCGGAAGAAGTTTTCGAGTGCTCAACTCCGTATTTGAAAAGTTAGTTCAAGAACATAATTGGTTAACAGAAAAAGAGCTCCAACAGGTGAAAGAGACTGGGAAACTACCGGGAAAAGAGTTGTTTAAAACGGCTTTAGAAATTTCGGCAAAAGCCCATCTCGACATTCAGGAGGCTTTCCAAAAGTTTACAGACAATGCAGTCTCTAAGACAATCAATCTGCCAGAAACGGCCACACCAGAAGATGTCTACAATATTTATTTAGAAGCTTGGGAGCGTCGTTTGAAGGGAATTACGGTGTTTCGATACGGGTGTCGAAAAGAGCAGGTGTTTGAATTGGGGCAAAGCTGTCATTCAACCGATTGTCGCCTTTAGCCCTCACTCTCCGAATCCCTTAAGCTTTAAAGTGACTGGTGAGTTTTCATCGAGCGAAGAGCCGCTATCAGGAATTTGGGAGACGACGTAGCCATTCCCGGAAACTTGAACCTGATCGACATATTGATTGAGGAGGGTCATTGCCTCGTTAAGAGTCAGACCTTTCAGATTAGGCATAATCCATTTTCCGTTAGTGGACTTTACGAGTTCCTTTGGAGCAGAGACGTCTTTTCTGGGTTGTGCCTTTTGGTTGGATACTATCTGTGAGGGACCCTGATTTAAGATTTGAAGAGAGTGTTCGGCTATTTTTCTAAAAAGTGGAGTTGCAACCAGCGAGGCATAGTATTCAGATTTTGGCTCATCCACCATGACACCTATCAGAAACTGAGGGTTATCTGCTGGGAGAAAGCCCACAAAGGAAGAGTAATATTTTCCACTTTTGTAACCTGTTTCCGGATCATATTTTTGGGCTGTTCCCGTTTTTCCGGCCACTCGAACTCCCGGGATTTTACCTAGGTACCCCGTCCCTTTTTCATCCTCTGTTACCGAAAGTAGCATCTTCTTCATTTGTTCAGCTGTTTCTTCGGAAATGATACGCTCACCTACAAACTGTCCGTTTCTTGATTTTTGATCAGGATCCATCAGGAGGGTGGGCGAAACCAAGAATCCCCCATTGGCAAAGGGAGAAAAAGCCGTCACGAGTTGAAGAGGAGTTGCGGAAACCCCCTGTCCAAAACCCATCGTTGCCAGGAGGAGGGGAGTAATGGATTCGGAGCTTTTCCTTTGGCCGCTGGTTTCCCCGCTGAGCTCAATTCCGGTTTTTTGTGTTAGTCCAAATCTATCAAGCAAATCCTGAGCTCCCTGGGAGCCAATTTTTTGTGCCACTCGAACAGCACCCACGTTGCTTGAATAAGTAATGACTTTATCCAAGGTGAGGGATTTGTGGCTGTGTTTCTTGTCTGACTCTGAAATGACAGTGCTTACCACTCTTATTTTTCCGTTACCACAATCAAGGACACTGTCTGGTTTGAGCAGATTTCGCTCCAGGGCCTCAGCTGCAAAAAGAACTTTTAATGTTGAACCAGGCTCATAAAGGGCTTGAGTAATTTTATTTTGCTGATTGTCTGTGGAAGCTTGGTTAGGAGAATTCGGATCAAAAGTGGGTCGCTGAGCTAGCGCTAAAATTTCTCCATTTTGAGGGTTCATAACGACTGCCATGACAGCTTGGGCTTTTATTTCGGCTTTCGCTTTATCAAGTTCTTGCTCCACCATCGCTTGGATTCGTCGATCAAGAGTCAAATAAACTCCAGAATCTTTTTCATCGATTTTTCTTTGGTCTTTCTCGATGTAACTGGTATTTCCCCGACCATCTTTTGAAAGTCGTTTTCGCTCTTTTCCTTGCAGTAAGAGTTGATTCAAGCTGAGCTCAATTCCAGAAAGTCCATTTCCATCGATATCTGTGAAGCCCAAAACGTGAGATGCGAGAGAGCCATTGGGATAAACCCGTTTGTTTTCCGATTCAATTCCGAGTCCTGGAATCTTGAGTTTTTTGATTTCAGTGGCCTGTTCTTCACTGAGTTGGCGTTGAAGCCAGACAAAGCTCTTCTTTGGGTCTAGCTTTTGTAGCCACTTGGAAGTTGAGCCTCCCAAATGACGGGATAATAAAAGTGCCGTTTTTTTCCTTGAAGTTAACTTTTTGGGATGAGCATAGATCGAAGTAACTGGGATGCTAACGGCCAGTTCTTCGCGATTTCGATCGTAAACAGGCAGACGAAAGGGGGCCTTTTTATCAGTTCGGGTGAATTGTCGTTTTGATAGTTCACTTAAGTCTTCATTGGGAAGAACTTGAAGTTGGACGAGTCTGAACGTTACCAGAGAAAAGAAAACAAAAAAGGAAAGGTAGATGAGGCCCAGTCTAATTTTCAGCCATTGACTCATTTGGTTTTCCCATATCGGTAAACTTGGCTGAGTTTAGGTGCTTCTAGATTAAGATCCTGGCTTAATTTCTTCAGTCTTTGCGGGGAACTAATCTTTGCCCACTGGATTCTTAAATCTTGTTCTGATTGTTTTGCTAGTTTCAGCTCATTTTCTCGTTTAACAAAATCATAAGTGGCGCGTACATTGGCTGTGCGGATCCAAATCACGGCGGCACTAAAAATAAAAAGAACGGCTGTTGAAACAGCTATTTCAAATTTTGTAGGAGTCATAAGAGTTTGGAGAGAAAACTAACTTATTTAATTTTAGTTTCTTTACTAAATTTTTTCAACGCATCGAAGTTTGGCGCTTCGCGAACGAGGGTTTTGGGAAAGCTCCTCTAGGGAAGGCTCGACTGGTTTTTTCGTCAAAATTTTGACTCGAGCTTCTTTTGAACACTGACAAATCAGTTCCTGGCAAATACAGCGCCCCGCCAATTTTTTGAAAACAGTTTTGACCAATCGATCTTCCGTTGAGTGGAAAGTAATCACTACGAGTCGGCCAGAGGGTTTCAGCAGTTCTACTAGTTTTGGAAGAGTCTCTGAAATTTCCTCAAGCTCACGATTAACCGCCATCCGAAGCGCCATGAAGGGAACTGTGGCAGGGTGCGTTTTCCCAGTCCGTTTTCCTAAACAATCTGCCAAATCCTGAGTTGATTCGATTTGACCACTTCGAAAGGCGTTAAGAATCTTTCTGGCTAAGGCACGAGAGTTTTTTAGATCGGCATTGAAATAGAGGATATCTGCTAACTAGTCTTAACGCCTTT
>Ga0214923_10003856_pt1 | contig 18571 bp, 17 predicted proteins | sample LL1510_MetaG_FD_177993 | JGI IMG/M metagenome (GOLD analysis project Ga0214923, IMG submission 177993) | Freshwater microbial communities from Lake Lanier, Atlanta, Georgia, United States - LL-1510 | ecosystem: Environmental > Aquatic > Freshwater > Lake | place: USA: Georgia | collected... | reverse complement strand
CAAATATTTCATTTCCAAAAACTTGACAACGGAAAACAATAATGCTACTAAAATAGCTATCCCGAAAGCTTTTTCCATAGAATACTATACACAGTATTGCAACTTTTATCTACAAATTATAACGCACATTGGCCGACCCCTCACCCTCCTCCCATCCCCTCCTCCCACCCCCTCCTCCCACCCCCCTCCGTCTTCTAGAGTTCCTCGATATCGTTTAATACAATATTCTCATCGAAAGTCGCGGGTTGTTCGTCTAATATATCAAACCCACTTAAATCAATCTGTTCTGTGTGAATTTTTATTTTTTCGTTATCCTCCTCTTCCTCCTCCAATTTTCGCGCAATGGCACGAGATGTGCTAATTTCTTCTAAACGTTCGATTGTCTTTGGTGCAGAAATAGATTGAACCGAATCCGTGCCATCTAATACAGAATCTAAATCATTAAACGTCAATTTGGTAACAACGTCCTTATTATCTATGTTTTGAATAGAAGGCACAATTTCTGGCAATTCCTCTTCATCAACGATTGTTTTGGGAGGGGGTTCATTTGCACTCTCGCCGCCGGACTGCTCGGCTTTTTCTTGCACGATAGGCTCCTCAATATTTTCAATAATCACCTCCTCTTCCTGTTCGACGCTTTCATCTAAATAAGCACGGATAATTGCCTCGGTTGGTATGCTTTCGCGAATTGCCATCAAAATACACTCTTGGACTATGGTTTCCAACTCGCGATTGTTTTTCTGAGACTGCAACGGAGAAATGTTTTTTTCAAATAGGTAAACGTTTCTATACACCTTGCGTGCAGTGTTTATATATACCTTGTGAATGAAAGAGTCGAGCTTAGGAATCGAAATATCGATTTTCTTTTGCTTGTTACCTACACGAACACTGGTTAGAACTTTAAGTTGGATAATATGGACGCAAGTAATCAAATCCTCCAAGTAATTACAACCGCTTCTTTCGATAATACGACGTCTTTCGTCTTCCAAAATAGTGTTATTCCACTTAGGAACACGAGACAATAAGTTTTGAAATGTCATTAAATATTTGCTTGCTTCGTCATTATCGACACACAATTTCCATGCCTCGTTAAAAATGGATTTCACACCATCAATTACAAGGGGAGTGAAAATGCTTACTAGACGACTAGACCATTCATTGCGCGCTTCATGGAGATTCGAAAGAACGAAATCGTCCATTTTTTTGAATATCAATGAAACTTTTATACCCTTGAATATGTAAAACCGAACAACTTTATGTCGTTTTTGAATGAAATGATTTTCGGCGATTCTAGTATAGCGGAGGTGTCACATTCCGGCCCTTATTGACTGCATTTCTCATAAACAAAAAATCGAAAAGGTAAAGCAATAGCAACTTCTCACATCTATATTCCGATTTTATTTTATCATAACACATACTAACGGATGATGTATCAATTGTTGTCAAGTGCGCGGCCGCGTCTGAATTCGACCAATTTATTAAATCTAAACCGGATAACCCTCTTTCATAAAATTCTGTTGCTAATTGAGTTAAATCTCCGTGTTGAATATCGGTTTTTTGTAAATACTCTGTCATTTTTGTGGTTATCCATGGCATATTGTTTGTCACATCCTCGATTTTATAATTTTTTTCAATACTGTATTGGTGCAAATTAATGATTTTTCCTTCGATAATATGTTCGGGGATATAGATTTCGCAAAATCGGGAAAGAATGGGGTTTAATAATTTTTGTTTATTCTCAACAATTATGAAAAATCGGGTGTTATAACTAAACAATTCTATGCAGCGCCTGAGGGCGGATTGTGCGTCAATAGTTAAAAAGTCGGCGTTTATTAATACAATGGATTTAAATGAGATGCCATTGTTAGATTGTAGATTGGTTTTTGCGAAAAATTTGAGTTCTTCGCGGATGAATTTAATGCCTTTACCATGAGCGCAATTTACTATCATAACATTGCTTTTTAGTTTTTGTTTATCCCCTTGGTAAATCTTATTCAAAAATTCGTTTACAATGGTGCGTTTTCCTGAACCCGATGAACCGTGGAAAATGATATGAGGGATTTTTTTTGATTCATAGAAAAAATTTAGTTTGTCAACTATTTTTTTATGAATTTCCATCGATAATCATATAGATGACATTTTTCTATATGATTTACGCTGATTTCTTACATGTGAATTTTTGAATTGTTGTCGTTGGTTTTATTTACCGAACCATGATTTTTTTTGGTTGATTTGTTGGTTGATTTGTTTATATGTTTTTTGTCCATCTTTTTCGAAATCGAAATCGGGTTTGAGACGGGGTTGGAGAGAGGGTGGGATACTGGGTGATACATGGGGTTCGAGAGAGGGTGGGGTAGGTAAAGGGGTTTGGCCGGTGGGTGTGATACGGGGTGATACATGGTGTTGGAAAGGGGGTGGGGGAGGGAAGGGGGTTTGGAGAGAGCGTGTTGCAGTGTTATCCTTATATTCTTTTTTTTTTGTATTCCAATCCGCAAGAGCTTTTCCAGTTCGAAGTGATTTTGAAGCAAGTGCATTTACATTCATTGCGGTCTGGTGAGCCGCGCCCCATGCACCTAATATATACCGTTTACGGTCATTTATTTCGTTCATATTATACTCAGAAATTCCTTGTAAAATATATCGGATACGTGCATCTTGATATTTTACTTTATCATCTGTAAATGGCCCAGCGGGTGGGAAATCTAGTTTATTTTTTATCGCAATAGCAGCTGTTATGGTAGCTACAAATGCAAGATTTTCCTCGAGTAAATCTTGCCTTCCGGCGGTTGTTTTACATTGTTCCTTCAGTAATTCTAATTCTTTTATAAAATCTTTTTTTTCATGTCCCAACAACCCACCGTGGATTACATTTTTCGGCAATTTTCTAAGTTTGCGAGTTTTATTGTTCGATTTTCTAGAACGCGTCTTCATCATTATATACTATATGCAAACATTTTTTCACTATGGTTTAATATTTCTTCACAATATTCACTTGTTTGGTAAAAGCAAATCTCTCATGATACATAGTTTTACGACTTAAATTACAACTCAAACAAGCAATAACCACATTGTCTGTATTATGCCCGAAATTATTATCTAAACGTTCCAACGTCCATTGTTTGGGTTCGCGGACGATTTCATAGAGAACATAAACCTCATTTTTACAATAATAGCACGCATTCTGCGAATGAATCATAAGTTTTAGAACGTCAGTAAAACAAACGAATTTCTCTTCGTCATACAACCTTTTTTGAATATCCTGTGTTCGGTAACCTTGTATTTTTTTCTGTATTTGCTGTTGCATCAAATTGCAGATATATTGATTCTCTGGGTTAATATCATTATCGTATAAATTACGAATGCAATCCATTTGTTTTTCATTTTCATAATCACATGGATTCAAACCCCACCCTTGCGAAATCGACCTGTTTTTCTTAGTGTCGTATGTAAGCACCGATTTTGATGTGGGGTGAAATTCGTTGGGATTCATAACAAACTTATATATAGTTATTTACTATTTACTATAGAGTAGTAATATCTATGTTGTTTTACGAAAAAAACCATACAAAAACATAACCCCATAGTATATATACACCATCCTTCGTATGCAAATATATTATATTACAATTGCGACCAAACCACATCAGGTTCTTGAGAACTTGAAACGAATTGTTGCTAAAAACGGCGAAACAATTACTGTATTGGGTGAAAGAGAAAATAGATGGATTGGTTGGGAATCCAATCAAAATTTCGGCATTAAACTACGCGAAGTAAGAGAATTTTTACAGAACCCATTTTTACAAGACGAGGACATTATTCTATTTTCTGATGCATATGACGTCGCATTTTGCGGAACACAACAAGAGGTAGTCTCTCGTTTTTCTACATTTCATAAACCGATTGTATTCGGTTGTGAAAAATATTGTAATCCAATGCCTTCACTTGCATCTCATTATGCCATTCGTAATACAGAGTTTCCCTATTTGAATAGTGGGCTTTTTGTAGGACGCGTGAATGCATTAAGAACTTGCATGGAAGGATATATATATGATGATAGACACGACGACCAACTTTTTTGGACGAGAAAATTTATCGCCCATCCAGATTTGATAGAGCTGGATTATGAAAACAAGCTGTTTCTAAATACTGTCGATTTTGACATGTCGAAATTTGAATGGAACCGTAATACGAATCGTGCCACATATGACGGTAGAAACCCCTTGTTCGTCCATGTAAACGGGCCAGATAAACAAATGATACGGATGTTTTTGCCGCAACCGACATCCACTTAGCTCCAAATATATGTTTATGAAAAACAAGATAAACATATATCGCGTAAAATATAATATAGAGACATATCAAACATATAATGTTTGCAACAAAAGTTGAAAATTCGAATACTACCGCAGAATCGACTGAAGCTAACACAACTACTGCCGCCAATAAATACAAAAACATTTTTTCAATTTCGAATACGAATGACGACGAAACGAATTATTCGAACTTGGATAAAATGCTGGAAAATGAAAAACAGAAAAATAAGGCGGAGTCCTGGAACAAACTCGACAAAACGGTGAAAATTCAAAAGTTGCACCAATTTGCAGAGAAATATGGTAAGGATAATGCTTTGCCACAAAAGGATATTAAATCATTGAAGACCTTTTTTTCAGAATGCTTAAATAAAAATAAGATACAAAAGGCGAAAGATGTGAATTATAATAAGGATTCGCAGGAAATTACTTCGATTCCGTCTCTTTTTTTCAATACTTTGTCGCGCAATTTCACATTGAAAAATACGGATGCAAAGCGGGTTTCTACTTTGAAATCACTAACACCAAAGCGAATCACTCCATCTATTCACGACCAATTGTAACGCCTCCTAAAATTATCAATGGGACTCTAAATATAGAGAACAATATGTTTTTGTAGAAATAACATATATTTTCGTTCATATTTGTGCTTTGAATCGATAAAGAAAGTTCCGTGTTTCCGGATAGTTCCATGACTGTCTAGTATAGATATATTACAAAATTGAAGAGATAACATATTTTGTAAATACAAGTAAGTTTGAACGGATAATAGTTTCCACATTGGCAATTTGGTAATACCCACAAAAATATATAGAAACATCTTTCTATATATTATAGAAAAATGTCTGAAACAAGTGAAGCAAGTATATCCGACGAGTCCTCCATAACTGACACTGACATTGACATAGAAAATCACGGAATATTGACCGATATTACAGAAGACGATATCGCAGAATTGACGGAAACAATATATGAACTCAACGAAGATTTCATGAAAGAGCACGTATTAAAATTGTCATCACCCACGTTTTACGAGGATATGGTAACATGTATATGTCAATTGTTATTCGACGATTTTTGTAAGTCCGGACTCACACACAACGATGAAGACGGAGAAAATTACGATGAATTCAGAGAATTCGTCGAAAATGTTACTGAAAATTATATCGAATGGGCGACTATTCCACAGCGTTCAATAAAATACACAGAATTTAATAAAGATATTGATGTTTCATCCGTCAGTATTAAAATAAACCGTTTACAAGAAATTAATAAAAACCAGCCAAAACAAAGGACAGAAGAGTGGTATGACTATAGAAACGGGTTATTGAGCGCAAGCACATTATGGAAAGTTTTCGGTAGCGAAGCGCAGCGTAATAGTTTGATATATGAAAAATGCAAGCCTGTCGATAAGTCGTTTTCTTATTCAACAAATACAGAGAGCGCAATGCACTGGGGAGTGAAATACGAACCGGTTACTATTATGGTGTATGAAAATTTATATCAAACAAAGGTTGGTGAATTCGGTTGTATACCTCATCCTCGGTATAATTATATTGGCGCATCACCAGACGGTATAAATATTGACCCCGATTCGATAAAATACGGGACGATGTTGGAAATCAAAAATATTGTGAATCGCGAAATCACTGGTGTTCCTAAAGAAGAATACTGGACTCAAACGCAAATCCAAATGGAAACGTGCGATTTAGATGCGTGCGATTTTGTCGAGACACGTTTTATAGAATATGAAAACGAAACTTCATTTTATCAAGATGAATCGAGAGAATATAAGGGAGTGATTTTATATTTTATCCAGAGGCCGAATATGGGTAGTGTAGCTGAGCCCACAGACAACGCCCCTTTTTATTCTTATATGCCTTTATCTGTTCCGTTAGATAAAGAATCTGTCGAACACTGGGTGGAAGAAGAACGCGCGAATTTGAGGGGAGATGGTAAAGCGCTTTTCACAACACTATATTGGTATCTCGACCAATTTTCATGTGTTCTTATTCCGCGAAACAGAGCGTGGTTTTATGAAGCACAGCCTCATGTAGAAAACTTGTGGCGGACAATAGAAAAAGAGAGAAATGAGGGTTACGAACACCGCGCTGCGAAAAAGCGCGAACCCAAGACACAAGTTGTTCGGGTAGGCGAATCTGGGTTGAATTCGCATATACAATCGTATTTTATTGAAAACTTGAATCTACAAAATACGGTTCGATGTGTAAAAATCGAGTAGGGTGACAGTGATGCATCGCTTTCTACATTGAACCCAACCACACACCGTCTTTATAACCATACATAAAACCCGTTTGCATTTCTTCTTCGAATTCGTTTTTATGTTTGTTATTATGACTGGTAAAATACCCGACTATGTATCCGGTTATAATGCCGTCGATAAAAGTCATTCCGTATATAATTGTGTTTACAATTTCATTACAGATACAATCGTATGCGGAAGGCATGGGTTTTGGTTCGATTTTGTGAATTACTGAATGGCGAGTCATATACTATAAGTATATACAATCGGTTTTTCCAATTATTTGACTGCATAATAAGTCAGTTGGACTTGATAATACAACCTACAGTATGGGTTGTTGTTGGATAAATATGTCTAGTATAGAAAACGATATAGACATATTTTCATATATATACTTATATTGGAGGACATGTCACTTGATACACAGAAGGACAATGATGAAATGTATGTTACAAAGCGCGATGGTGTTCGCGAAATCGTGTCTTTCGACAAGATATTGAGGAGGATTAAGACGTTGGGACAAGAGGTGAATATAAAAATTAATTATACAGCATTGGTGATGAAGGTTATCGACCAATTGTATGATGGCATATCTACTACCAAAATAGATGAATTGTCGGCGGAACAGTGTGCGTCGATGGCGTCTATACACATGGATTATAACATTTTGGCTGGAAGAATTAGTGTGTCGAACCATCATAAAAATACTACGAATTCATTTGTGAATGCGATGACGGAACTTTATAGTTTTTTGGATAAGCATGGTAGACATTCGCCACTTGTATCTAAGGAATTGTATGAAATTGTTTGTAAATATCCCGCTCAGTTGGAGGAATTGGTGGTGCATGACCGTGATTATTTGATTGATTATTTTGGTTTTAAGACGTTGGATAGAGCTTATTTGATGAAGATAAACAAGAGGACGGTGGAACGACCTCAATATATGTGGTTACGTGTAGCGATTGGTATTCATGGTGACAATTTTGATAAAATCAAACAGACTTATGAATATATGTCACAGAAGTATTTCACACATGCGACGCCGACGCTGTTTAATTCTGGCACTCCCCACCCGCAACTATCTTCGTGTTATTTGCTGTCTATGGAAAATGATAGTATTGACGGTATTTTTAATACTCTTAAGGATTGCGCTTTAATATCAAAGTGGGCGGGTGGAATTGGATTGCATATTCATAATGTTCGTGCGAAGGGTAGTCATATTCGAGGAACCAATGGGTCTTCAAATGGTATTGTTCCCATGTTGCGAGTGTTTAATAACACGGCCAAGTATGTTGACCAAGGTGGCGGAAAACGCAATGGGTCTTTTGCAATTTACTTAGAACCATGGCACGCAGATATTGAAAGTTTCTTACAAATGCGAAAAAACCACGGAGACGAAGAATTGAAAGCAAGGGATTTATTTTATGCACTTTGGATTCCGGATTTATTTATGGAACGTATCAAGGCTGATGAAAATTGGACTCTAATGTGTCCGGACGAATGCCCCGGATTATCAGACGTATATGGAGACGAGTTTGTTGAATTGTATACAAGATACGAAAAAGAAGGAAAGGGAAGAGCCTCCGTTAAAGCCCGACAACTCTGGTTTCAGGTATTGGACGCGCAAATGGAAACCGGAACACCCTATTTATTGTATAAAGACGCTTGTAATAAAAAATCGAATCAAAAAAATATAGGCACCATCAAATCCTCTAATTTATGTGTTGCACCCGAAACCCAAATCTTGACAGATAAGGGTCATATTGAAATCCAGAGTGTCGCAGGACAAAAAGTAAACGTGTGGAACGGCGAAGAATATAGCGAGGTTGAAGTTTTTCAAACGGGTGAAAATCAGGAATTAATGGAAGTATATACGGACGATGGCTCTATTCTAACCTGCACTCCTTATCACAAATTTTTCATTCAAAATTCATACAATAAAAAAGATATCAAGTTAGTAGAAGCAAAGGATTTGAAAGAAGGAGATAAGATACAAAAATGCGAATATCCAGTCATCGACGGCATTGAAACAATCAATAATGCTTACGAACTCGGATTATTTTGCGGAGACAGCACATTTTCGAATCAACCATCATTCGATAAATTTTCTGTTCCAATGACTGTAACACTCGCTAATAAATTAGAATGGTTTGCGGGTTATTGCGATTCTGCAGGTAAGATTACAAAATCTATCTTAACCCACGAAATCCAAATGTCATCTATTCATCGCAATTTTTTAATGGACGTAAAAAGAATGCTACAGACATGTGGTATCAATCCTAGATTGCGCGATGATAATGCGGACGGAAATAAATATACATCATTATTACTAACCGTGTGTGATTTCCGTAAATTGACGGACCTGGGGTTTTCATCCAAACATCAGTTAGAAATACCGTCTGCTTATTTATCTAGTCGAGTTTCAAACCAGTATATTAAAATATTGGAGACAAAAACATTGGAACGCAGGGATGCAACATTTTGTTTTACCGAACCGAAACTCCACGCTGGTATATTCAATGGTATATTAACATCACAATGCACTGAAATCATACAAGTTTCTGACGATAAAGAGTCCGCTGTATGTAATCTCGCCAGTATTGCCCTCCCTGCATTCATTTCAAAGACCGATGGGACATTTGATTTCGAAAAACTCCACACCATTTCTCGTGTCGTAACATATAATCTTAATCGCGTAATCGACGTCAATTTTTATCCCACTGAAAAGACGCGCATTAGTAATATGAGACATCGCCCAATAGGCATAGGAGTTCAGGGTTTGGCCGACGTATTTATGATGATGGATATGCCATTTGCATCGGAATCTGCCAGACTACTAAACCGCCGCATTTTCGAGACGATTTATCATGCGGCATTGGAAGAATCGTGCGAATTGGCGAAGACGGAAGGTGCTTATGAGACATTTTCGGGTTCACCGGCGAGTCAGGGAATTTTACAATTTGATATGTGGGACGTAATACCCGAAGAGGGGCGATACGATTGGAGCGCACTTAAGACCGAAATACAAAAACATGGATTGCGTAATTCGTTATTGTTGGCACCTATGCCAACTGCATCCACCTCGCAAATTCTGGGATATAATGAATGCATCGAACCGATTACATCGAATATTTACAATCGTAGAACTTTGGCGGGTGAATTCATTTTGGCGAATAAATATTTGATGCAGGATTTGATGAAATTGGAACTTTGGAATGAAAAAATTAAGAACAATATCATTGCAAATCACGGCAGCGTCCAACATATCGATATTATTCCACCAGAAATACGTGAGAAATATAAGACGGTTTGGGAAATACCGATGCGCGCGCTTATTGATATGGCAGCGGACAGAGGCGCTTATGTATGTCAAAGCCAGAGTTTGAATTTGTGGCTTGAAGACCCTACGTATTCGAATTTGACGTCGATGCATTTTTATTCATGGTCGAAAGGATTAAAGACGGGTATTTATTATTTGCGCCGGCGCGGTCGGCATCAGGCTCAACAGTTCACCATCGAACCCGAGAAAAAGAAAAAGGATTCTACGGAAGAGGTGTGTGAAATGTGTTCGGCTTAGTTTGTTGTTGTTGTTATTATAGATATATAACGATATATAAGAAAAATGTGAAATTTCTTATATATTTGGAACGGTTAGTCGTTTATGTATAGTCGTTTACATATTTTTCAAGGTTTTCTTGAGCGATTTTTTCATCTTTTTTATTGATTTCGCCGCCTTCTTTATTTTTTTCATCGACTTTTCCACTTTTTTCAACTTTTTTATCATTTTCTTTGCGGCGCGTCTGTGATTTGGGGTCCCCTCTTCTTCCTGCTCCTCCTCTTCTTCTTCTGGAGTATTCTCGTGCACGGATTCGGGTGAAATATCCATTTTACTAGAAATCATTGACTTCTCCTCTTCCTCTTCCTGTTCCTCTTCCTCTTCGACATCTGGTGAAATACTCATTTTATGTGTTGCGGTAGAAGCAACGCTAGATGGTTCTTCATCAGCTGCCGGGGAAGCACTAGGACTGCGTTTGGCAGCAGAGGCACTATGGGATGCACTGCGTTTGGCAGCAGAGGCACTATGGGATGCACTGCGTTTGGCAACAGAGGCACTATGGGATGCACTACGTTTGGCAACAGAGGCACTGCGTTTGGCAGCAGAGGCGCTGCGGGATGCACTGCGTTTGGCAGCAGAGGCGCTGCGGGATGCGCTGCGTTTGGCAGAAGAGGCACTCGCGCTGCGCTTCGTTGGGGGTGGACTGGGTTGCTCTAAATGACTTGCCGCGGGACTACGCACAAAAGACGGCACTCTAACAGGTGAAGTATAAGGTTCCGCCATTTCCATCGAAAATTTATCAACTGAGGGACTTATCTTTCTATTTTTGCGAGTTTTTGGGTTAGGACTAAGAGAGAGACTTTGTTTAAGAGCACGCTTGCGATTACGCACAGTGTTTCTATTCTGGTTATTTAGACCAAAAAAATTGGGTATGTCATAATTCATTCTCTATGGCGATGATGTATTTATATATAGACTATGTAGATATTTTTTACATCCAACTCAGGACAACAAAAAATATATATATACAATGTCAGTTTTTTACACTGGAATTTCATTCACTTCATTCACTTCATTCACTTCATTCACTTCATTCACTTCTTCATAATTGTGACGCATTTTCAAATAGCATGCGAGGGTTATTTGTATATCAACCGCCGAGTTATGTAGATTTTCAGGAGATTTTCGTAGGGGAAACAGATGAGAATATAATTCGATGAGCTTGGGAAACTTGATAAACGGGCGGCCAGTCTTTTCGTTAATTCTCTGAATATTGCATAACCTACGCCCTTGTTGCATGGTGCAATACGAGTCAATATTTTTAGTTTTCTCGTAAATTTCGTTGAATAAACTGAGGCACTGGGGAGCTCTTTCCTGTATTGCTAAACGGTTTCTCTGAACCTCTGTATATACCATTCTTTTATCAAAGGGAAGGTTATGACCCACATAGGTCTCACAATGTTGATACATATCATAGAACGCAATGAGTGCATCTATAATATCCACGCCTTTTTCGTCGCAGATGGTTCGGGTAATTCCGTGTATATTCGTCGCCTCTTCAGGTATATCCACTCCATCAGGTAATCTAATATACACATCAAGCGATTCAACTACTTTATTCTCCGATATGCTATACATTTCTGCACTTAACTGTGCGATACACGGTTGTCTATTGATATCGAAAGGTTGACCGGAGTTACGACGCGGCGGTAATCCAGTAGTTTCGGTGTCAAACACAAGAATCATATCTTTGCGCTTTGGAACGGTGATGATAGGCGTCATTTTTCCTTGTTAAGATTTATTCAATTGTTACGATTTATTCGAGTTTTTCAATAAAATGCGTTTCAATTTTTCGGCATTCGAGAACTAGGTATTGGCATTCGATTATTACCAAACGTCGGCTTGGCGTAAAAATCTTCATATATGTGTATAAGAAACACGTATATATGAAAAATCGAAAAAATACAAAAAAACGACGTAATAGCAAAAATAAAACTAAGAAAGCGCAGAAAGCGCAGAAAGGAGGCGTAGAAAGTGTTGACCCAGAAATGAACGAAAAAACGGCGTTTGATACATTTATTGCGAATTCCAATATAACAATTTTACCAGTGAGAACAGGCAGTGGATTTTTATTCGTTTCGACACTAAAAACTGACGCTCCGTCTGTCTATAAAAATATTCGCAAGTCGTTATTTAGTGAAAAGGTGGATAAAATCATTGTCAAATTAGTAGCCGTTTCACCGGACCATGACGGCCGTAAAAAAACATGGACTAGCAGTATTGGTGAAAAAGACATCGAAAAAAGAAGCGGGTTTATGAATGAATGCAATATACAACGCGAAGTTTTTGAAAGAACAAAGGAGCCAAATAACGACCCCATCTGTCCGGCAATTCTTTATTCGTCTGTAATGGAAAATAGCTATGAAGCAACCGAGCTTTTACAAAAAATGGCGGCGGCAGTGTCTCATGAAAATACACATACGAGCAATATATTGAACGAAATTCAACATGCCATAACGAATCAAACTATACCTTTGTTAGGAGTATTAGTTATGGAAATGGCGGACGGCTACAAATCGCTTACTGAAATGTATTCGCAAACCGATGTTGTTCCTTATGATACCTTGGTTCGATTGGAAAATATGGCTCGACTTCGAATATTGCAAATGGCAGCATATACAGGATATTCAATACAAGATTTCAATACAGGCAATATATTGTGTAATCCAAATGCAAACGGATATTATAAAAACATTCCCGGACATGTTATCATTATTGATTTCGGGAATGCAGAGAAATTGCCCGACGACAAGCTTTCGGCAATTCGGGGATTTATGGATTCAGGAAAATACGTTGCCGCTTTGACAGTATTCAAAGATTTAGTAAGACAAGACGGTGCACGATTAGATTATTTTGCCATACACGGATGGTTGTATTATAGGTTTGACAAAAAAGCGGGCAAAAGAGGGGTAGGGAAACGATTAGGCGAACCATCTGCCGCCCAAATCGCCAAATACGATGCTGAGATAAAATCATTGATAGATGCCGAAAATGCCGACGAACCCTCACTCAAAAAAATGCGAACATAAAATGCTACCAAATCTACGTTGTCTACTCTGTTATTTTTATGTCATATACCATATCACAAACCCTTCTCAAATAATCAAACTGCTGTTTCAACCGATTTGTATGGCAATCATCCACATATTCCAGTAGAGGATAATGATTTTTGAATTCATTTTTTAAGATGGTTTCAAAACTATTCCCTACAACTGTTCGCAAAAACGTGTCGTGGATATAATAATCCAAATTATCATACAAATACTTATTCCATTCTACGACATAATCCGAAAAATGCAAATCCATGATAGTGGGTGGAGTAACATCCTCCCGATATCGTAATGGGTTTCGTTGTATTTGCCCCGTAATACTGTCCGCATTGTCATATACTCGATAATCATAGAGGAGTTCTTGTAATTGATAGAACACGTGAATATCAGCACATCGGCGTAAATAATCACCAAACACAATATCGCTGCATTTATGACGGATGACGTCATCATATGGCTCAATCCTCTCATAAAATTTAGTTAAAATGTCGATATGAATACCGTAACACCAGAATTCGTGTCTTTGCTCCAGATGTGTTTTACCAAATGTGGACTCATATACACCCGAGAATACATAATTTTTACGTAAATTTGCCACCGTATGCATTCCATTTGCGAAACATTCGGCGAATCTCTGGGCGCGATTGGGATGATATTGGTCGTCGTCGTCGCAAAACATCACCCATGTTTCTCCATTTTTTATAAGCTCGGGGAGAACAAGTTGGATATGTTTCATTTGAGGCGTTTTTTCTGGACGAATATACAAAAAGAATCTTTGATGAACGTGTATGGGTGTTTCTCTAAATTGTTGTGCTATGGCTTCATTCTCAAACGAAATAGACAAATAGATGGATACTGAGAATGATTGTGAAACTAGAGACTCGATGCATTTTTTCAGGTATTCAATGCGATGAGGTTTGGAAATATGAGATGCAACGATAACACATATATTTCCTATATCGATTGATATTGGGGATTCTTCCATTTTCATAGATAAATAGACTATAAAAATTTTATATGTTTTTTTAGCGAAACAAAATAAATAAATGGTTACAAGTAACATAAAATGGCTTCTTATTCTTCTTCAAATCATCATGAAAATATATCGTCTTCGTATCCTCCACAAAACCTCACTTTTGTAACCTCGTTTATGGATATTTACGAAACCACATTTGAAGACAAGACGATAGAATGGAGGTTCGAAAAATTCCGCGATATTGCAGAGACGGGTATCCAATTGTGTGTATATGTAAACCCAGAATGTCATGATATTTTATGTGAATTTTCAAAACCGTATTCCAATGTGAAAATTATGAAATCTATTTCGCTCGCTGATACTTTTGTTTCCAAATCATGCTTGGGTGTGGATTATGTTTTGCCCGCTCATCGAAATATACCGAAAGACATCCCTGCATATATGATGTTGATTAATTCGAAAACGGAATTTTTATATGATGCTGTGGAAAAGAATCCGTGGAATTCGACACATTTCGCATGGATTGATTTCAGTATTTCTTATGTGTTTCATAAAAAGGAGGAAACAAAACATTATTTGAGAACATTGTCGAAGCGCACATTTTCGCCCACATTTTTAGCGATTCCTGGGTGTTGGGATAAATTGGGTCGCGGAGAAATGGGACAGATTAGTAACGGTGTATATTGGCGTTTTTGTGGAGGTTTTTTCATGGGTGATGCAGCGAGTGTAAAAACGATGCACAAATATTATTTGGAGCATTATCCTCAATTTATTCGGTCACATAAACACCTAGTTTGGGAAGTGAATTTTTGGGCTTGGTTGGAGGCGAATACTGAGTGGAATCCAACGTGGTATAAAGCCGACCATAATGATTGCATATTGCATATACCGACGCGTTTTTGTTCCGTGTCTTTGAATGACGAATTGAAGAAAACTTTTTATGAATACCCGAAATTGCCTACTTATGAACCATCGTCGGCGTGTTATGTTTATTATAATGGTAAGCATTGTCTAAACACCCGATATGTGAATTATTGGTATTTGGATTCGGGACATTGTTCGATAAAACACCCCGAGGATTTTATCATTAGTCGCAATATGTATTCTGAGCTGGATGAACTGAGTATGGTTCCGGCGTGTTATAATGAAATGAAGGAGTCGTCTACGGGACTTACATCCAAGCGCTGTTATTTTTATGGTTTGGAAGATATACGTTTATATGTTTTTAATGACCGATTGCGTTTCATTGCCACGAATATTGATTATTCGCCTACGGGATATAACCGCATGATAGTGGGGAATTATAACCCAGAAACAGAGAGTTATTCCGATTGTATAATAACCGAACCGCCTTATGAGAATTGGTGTGAGAAAAATTGGATTCCATTGATTAAATCTGCAGGGTCAGGGGCGGGGGAAGACGAAGAATTTTTCATTTATAAGTGGTTTCCTTTGGAAATTGGAAAAATCAACGCGGAAACACGGCGATTGGAGATAGTTCAAAAATATAATATCACTGCACCCGATTTTCATAGAGCGAGAGGTTCGACGCCATTTGTGGATACGGGGGATTGTTTGGTGGGAATCGTGCATTTTAGTGAAAATACTTTACCCAGACAATATTATCATATTATGGTATCTTTAGACAGACAGACGTTGGCACCTTTGAAATATTCTCAAACTTTCCATTTTCAACACATAGGAATCGAATTTTGCATTGGGTTTACCATGCGGAATGGCGAATATATTTTCTGGATTTCGAAAATGGATAGAGAACCGGCGATGGTGTCATTGAGCGTGGATAAAATTCCCCTTATTTATGATTTTTGAACGAATATTTTATATGTGTCTATTTTAGATTCGGTTTTGATATGGATAAATACAGAAATATTATCAATGAAGTAAGTGAAGAATATAAGAATAAAGGTATACAAGACATTATTTTTCAACCCGGTAATAATGATTTATTTTGGATATATAGACAAATATTGGAGGAAGATTTGAAACCCGGGAATATTATTAAGATAAGATTCGATTGGTGTAAAGAAGATAAATTTAAAGTGGTGCACATAAATGTTGAAAAAGGTCAAGAAGAATTATTTAAAAATATTGATGCTGGTAAAGATTATATTAATAAAGAAAGTATATTATTCGTAAAAGATGACTCCTTAGAAGAATTTATTAAGTTGTTTGATAAAAGCTTTAATTTTAAAAGTGATAATAGCAGAAATAATAATAATACTGCTGAGAATTCTGTTTTGGATATACATTTAATAGTAGATAATGACAATAATTTGCACGTAGTTCGTTATGAAATATTACGATATAATTTGAGTAGCCAAAATAAGGATTGTAATAACAACGGTTTTTTGGTGTATGACAATAACGAAGCCGTAGAAAGGGCAAGGAAAGAGTCCGTAGAAAGGGCAAATGCAGCAGAAGCGGAGGCAAATGCAAAGGGCGTTGAAACTAACGATGAACCCGATTCTGATTCTGAGAGTATAAGTGGAGAATCATTTGGCATGCCATTAGATAAAAAAATGGATACAAGACAAGACGAAAGTGAAAAAGATGTTGAAAAAATAGCGGAAAATGCTTTAAAAAATAAGGCTTATAAAAAAGAAGAAGTCCCAGCTATTATTAACAAAATTGATGAAACTATAGTAAAATTAAAAGAATTCAATGTTAGAAATAATAATGACGCGAACCAATTTAAAGTTTTTAATAAGAGATACGATGAAATGATTGATTTTATTGACAATTATTTAAGTGATGACGCCTTATATGCAAATGATATAGATATACATAAATTCAAGTCAATGAATCAAAATAATTATTATAAATTCAAAAATGAATGGGAAAATATAAAATCGAAACTGAAAAAACAACACACATTATTGACTGTAAATACGTCTGATTATTGGTTTAAATTTAGAGACAAAGTTTCTGGTTTTATTGAACTTCTTAAAGCACTTCGTAATGACATCTATGTGAATCTTTTTGGAGGAAGAACAATAAGAGGAGGCAGAAAAACGAAAAGACGTTCGCGTAAAATATTTAGTAAGAATAAGCGGACGAAAAGACACAGGAAGACGACTAATTTGTAAATAGGTATTTTCGCATACTAATCGCCGATAAATTTGACAATTTTGAATGAAAATAGTTATGCATTTTTGAAAGTTTACATCGTGTATTTTTTTGTCAGTGTAATTATATATAGGAATGTCGTATCTACAAAAAAAAATTATTATTACAGGTCAAAATGATGCAGAAGGCAATATTTATGTAACAGATTATAAAGAAGAGGATGCTGATACACAATTAGACCAAACACCTAATAAGGTGGATATTTACAATGATAATATTGAAGAACAGGTTGCCAATATAAAAAATGTCTTTGGAAGTACACAAACAGGACAAACACTAACACAACCACCAGCACCAGCACCAGCACCAGCACCAGCACCAGCACCAGCAACAGAGGTAACAACACAAGCACAAGCACAAGCAGAAGCAGAAGCAGAAGCACAAGCACAATCACAAGCACAAGAACAAGCAGAAGCGCCAGCACCAGCACCAATTAATAAAGAAGAATTTAATGCTATGCAAATACCGTGGCGAGACGAGGAAAAATATATTAATACAAATGTGTCAGATTATATAAAATGGATTACAAGAGAAAAACAAAAGGGCAATTTAACAAAATATAATGCTAATGAGTTAGTAGATGGCATTAAAAAAGAATATAATGCTAATGAGTTAGTAGATGGCATTAAAAAAGAATATAATAGATTAATAGAAAAAGGTTCAATAACCCAAGAAGAATTGAATTCATTTTTTGAACTAACGGAAAATATTAAACAAATTGGCGGTAAAACAAAAAAACTTCGTGCATTTAGAAAAAAAACCTTGCGTAATCAACGAAAGAGTAAAAAGCGCTTAGGTAGTCGCAAAAATATAAGATAATTTAGAAATATAATGTGTCAACATACTGACGTAAATAACAAACCTTTTTTACCTCCCTATATGATATAATTATAAACTTATATCATATTCATATGTCAAACGATAAAAATATAAATATAAAACGAAATGCATTCATGAATCTATTTAATAAAGTTGTTTCTCCATTGCAATATATTGTAAAAAAAAGGGGGGAAACATTGAATACAGAGCATGTTGATGAAATACCTTTGATGGATAGAACATACGATATAAATAAAAGGTTGATACCTATTTTGAAATATGTATTGAAAAAACCTGAACCTGAACCTGAACCTGAACCTGAACCTGAACCTGAACCTGAACCTGAACCTGAACCTGAACCTGAACCTGAACCTGAACCTGAACCTGAAC
>Ga0214923_10003855_pt1 | contig 18572 bp, 20 predicted proteins | sample LL1510_MetaG_FD_177993 | JGI IMG/M metagenome (GOLD analysis project Ga0214923, IMG submission 177993) | Freshwater microbial communities from Lake Lanier, Atlanta, Georgia, United States - LL-1510 | ecosystem: Environmental > Aquatic > Freshwater > Lake | place: USA: Georgia | collected... | reverse complement strand
CATACTCTTGGGAAATGGCGATGTAAAGGTGGAAGGCAAGCAACTAGACCATATTGCAAAAGTCAAGCCATGGATCTTTTGGCCGAGGAAACCGATGCTATTGGAAAAGATATTGAAACGCAATGGTTTTTTATTGTGGGATGAACGCACAACCGAGTCAATTTTTATAGGTAATTATGAGAATTACGTACAAGAGAAATATCGCATTACCAAGGATTGTTGGACTGATGTAATCGCCGAGTATCATTGTACGGAGGGTGCCGCGCACAAGTTCACGCACGAAGAATATCTCATGAAAATGAGGTCTGCAAAGTATGGGCTATGTTTGCGAGGATATGGGTCCAAGTGTCATAGGGAAGTTGAACTTATGGCATTTGGAACAGTGCCGATTGTGGCACCGGGCGTAACAACCGATTCGTATATGGAACCGCTCGTCGAAGGCGTTCATTACGTTCGGGTTACCAAACCGTCGGAAGTTCGCGCGAAGATCGCGGAAATTACAGAGGCAAAATGGACGGAAATGTCGTCGGCTTGTTATGATTGGTATCAGCGAAATGTATATAGCACGAATTGCTGGAGTAATATGATTTCGCATATATTATACGATACTCCGTAAATATTCGGCTAAAATAAGGATATGCTGTTTTGAAAATTCGGCGGTAGACCTTCGCAAACTCGCTGTGTTCGCCATGCCGTTTGCGCCAAAGTTTGGATTCCCATTAATGTCGTATCTTGGAATTCCACCATCATTCGAACAATAATGATGGGCGAGTGGGTAGAAAAAATTAGGGCGATATACGTGATTATACCAATCATCACAACACCAGTTCATGATCTCCTCAGGAAATAACCATCCGAATATTTCCATATGCTTTCGGGAGAACATCGCTTGCGTTAAAATGATATTATTATTGTTGACTGGTCCCGAAATCCCCACGTTATTGTGATCGATCAGAGCTTGTATGGAGTCATTTACCCAACCGCTCGTCTTGAAGACGATATCGTCACCGCATTGATAAAAATAATCGCATGTGTTCTCGTATGCAGCTTTATAGAGAACATTCCACATCTTGGTGAGATGGCCTTTTCGTATATTCTCATACCGAATAAATTCAAAGGATACGTTTGTGAATACTTTGCTGAAACGTTTGATCTCGTTGTGATTAGATTCCAATGAGAATATGCGGTCATCCGCATCATATCCGATATACACGACATACGTATGTTCTTTATCTAATGTTCGAAGAAACGTATTCAATGATAGTCTGTAAAGGTATGTCTCCTTAATGGAGGTCCATTCGTCGCGCCCACGCGACGTGCAAGGGATTAGCAGTCCGATTTTCATATTATAACTATGTAGACGTAGATGTCTAAATAGTTTATTTTTTCGATAAATGTATATTGCGTTTCGATAGATGCATATGGGTGATCGCATTGGTGTATAGCATACCAAATACGGTACCGGATACGAAATAATAAATCCGCTGCATTTCTATACACACATGGAGGAAACTGTTTAAGTCGTTTTCCTTTTCGGATATCGCCGACGTGTCTTGTTTTTCGCACTTTTGCGGCGATTCGCCTTTGACTTCCTCCTTTTCCCTCCGCCCTTGGCTTGATCGATTGATGCAAACCCCCACGGACTCCGGTTGATCGTATTTGGTAGGATAGTAGAGCCAAATAACTGCATAGTATATATATCGATTACATTTTATTTTATTTCGCCAGTTGCCCGATATTCACGATGCGGCACGGTCCAGGGATCACGCGGACAGGCACCCAACGTTTGAACTTGTAGTTAAATGTGCATTCCATATTAATTGTTTTCCTCAAGTCTACAAACCGTTCTTCGCGAATGTCCTCAAAGTCCGCTTCATCCTCGCTCTCTTCAATGTAATCTAGGTTTCGATTCTCTTTAATGTTTCGGAACAATTGATTCATAAAAACACTCGATTTATAATTTGGGATGAATGCGGAGTTGTAATATACAGGTGCATTTCCCTTACCATATGCATGTAGATGATATATATCGAATTGGAGATCAGCGCTGACTTGGAATATAGTGGGGTGTTTGTACTGTGGTTTATGGAAATCGGGAACTACATACGAGACCGGACGGTTGTAGATGCGAGTATTCTCCTTCTCCACCACAGGTTTACGTACAATTGTATAATTCAAAAACGGCACAACTGATGAAAGTGATCGGTATTGAATGTGGTGAATCGGATAAGGGATTTTGTCTTCGTCGAGTCGCTCTGGTTCGGTTGCTTTGTTATACCACATCACCGGCAGATGGAACGTAATATCATTGGAATTGATCTTCGATTGTGTGTCGAGGAATTCATTCATATAGTGCAATCGATCGCCCGTACAAAGCGCCTGCATAGGAAGACCCTTATAGAAATGAATGTCTTCGATTATGAAAACATTGACCTCTGGTAATAACACACCATATAAAATAGTGCCGAGAGAGAGCGAATTAGCAAATGTAATTGGAAGTGTTCTTATTTTCACGATTCTCTTATCTTTATCTAGATCCATCAAATATGCGACATCTTGGTTATTGAAAAACGAAAACCACACGTACGATTTCCGTCCGTTTGGAATTGCCAACGCCAAATTATAGTTCGTGGGAACATTCTTATGGGTAACAGTTTCATAAGAAAGTTCGAATTGCGGAAAACGCGGTTTCAAGAGATCAGTTTGATGTTGGGATAGAACCGTCATACTATACTTGGCGAGTTGTTTTTATATCCCTTCCTCAGTATTATTATTTTCCTCGAGTTGTTCTCGAGCAAAGTCCAACAGCTCGGACTCCATATCAACAGTAGATAATTGTTTGTTTTTTGCTTCTCGGAGTTCGCTTAGGATCTCCTCAAATTTCTGTTTCTGGAACCCGACTAAATCCTTGGTTTTTCTAGGGGTCAATGTATCCTTCAAATATTGGAATGAATATTGTGCTATAATAATAATGATAAGGGATATCAATATAGTTTTCCACATATACAAAAAGCGCGAAAAATATTTACATAACTTTACGCCAACAAAAATATATAATGAATGGATATAAACATTGTACGTGTGATTGTATAGACCATGCCAACAACGATTGTACTTGTAGAAACGAATGGAAATCTAAAGGAAGTGAAATTGAAGTCAGTATCCGACGAGGAACTCACTAAAAAGTATAGTTTAAAAGCGAGTGATGCTAAGCATTGCTGGTCGGTTAAACTCGGAAGCAGTTGCTATGATGTTACGTTATATGCGAAGACCTCTGGTCGCGCGGGACAAGAAAACAAGTATGAGTTCCCGCCTCCGGTCGACTCAGTATTGTATTTCGGAAAGTGTATTCTCGTTAATTCGGGTGGAAATATCTCCATCGCGGAATGGGGTCGAATTTATGAGAATCTCTATGGCGGTTTCGATGACATTGGCGCGGATGATTCGGACGAAGAAGAAGATGATATGGAGGGTGTAGTTTTGACAAAGGCTGGATATATGAAGGACGACTTTGTAGTAGATGATGATGAGGTTTTGTCAGACGAGGAAGATGTGCCATCAGAAGAGGAGGCGGAAATCGAGTCGTCGGATGAGGAAAGCAAGCGATCGAAGAATAAATCCAAGTCTAAGAAGAAGACACCGGTGAAGCCAAAGGCGACAACTCGTAATAAGGCTGCTGCTCCTGAGCCATCTTATTTGGACTGCACCTCCGAATTGGTAGAGGAGGACTATATCTAGAAAATTGAAATATATAAAGATTTATTACTATATTTCAATAACGACTATGTCACGAATTATTTCAAATCCCGATCAGTTTCGTAAGAATGTTGGCGACAAATTAAGTGTGATAGTAAAAGACGATGTTATAGGGACTAACTTGGAGAAGGCTGTGTATAATTATGCTATTCGCGAAGCCGGGCACAAGAAGATCATCAAGAAATGGGCGAATCCGGCGTTTTCGCAAATGTACGTGGATCATCTGCGTAGTGTGTTTTTAAATATGAAGAATGAAAATATTCTGTCCCAGATCACATCGAAAGAACTCACACCACATTCCTATGTGTTTATGACGCACCAAGAAATGAAACCCGAACGCTGGTCGGAACTCCTGGAAAAGAAAAATATCATAGACGCGAACAAGTACACGACGAATGTGGAGGCGTCTACAGATCTATTCACTTGTCCCGCTCCCAAGTGCCGGTCACGCCGGTGCACGTATTATACGCTACAGGTCAGATCTGCGGATGAGCCCGAATCAGTGTTCGTCACATGCTTGGATTGTGGTAAGAATTTCCGACGTGGATAGAAACAACAATACTACAAATAATATCATATAAATATTTTTTATGATATCAATCAATGGATGATACAATTATACCCTATGTTGCTACATCATTATCCGTTATATCCCGATGTGTATTTATGGTAATGTTATATGTGAATAAAAGCACGAAAAACCTGTCCCTAGTAATGTGCGTATTAGGTGTTTCTTCATCATGTATGTGGATGTACTATAGTGTAGGAAATGGGAATATGCCGTTGATCGTACGCTCTTCATTGGAAATTTCGCTACAATCCATCTCGGCTATTTACATAATTCGCAATAAATTGCGGCGACAAATAGACTGTAAGCCAGATACCGTTGTGTAAACGACTTCTGAAAACAAAAACTAAAATACAAATTACACCGACCAAAGAGAAAAATGAGACAAAACAACAATCTTTTTATTTGTGATAAAAATATAAAGATTTCACATATAATATTTAGATGAATCAATACGAGATTGAAATACAACAATTGAAAACCCAAGTATGTGAATTACAAGAACAGTTAAAAAAATACACAGCGCCTACAAGAAGTAAAAAATTTTATCAAAATCACAAAGAAGAATTGAAACAAAAAGCAAGAGAATATAAGGAGAAAACTAATTACAGTATTCCAAAGGATAAGAAAAAAGAATACAATAAAAGAGCATATGAAAAACGCAAGGATAAAAATAAAAACGACGATATTCAAAATGAAAACCAGACGAATGAACCTATTTAGGAAAAAGTAGTTTATTCGTTAAAACAACTTAAAATATTTTCTTTGTATAGTATATGAAAGACCCGCCTGACAAGTATCGTTGTTTGAAATTACCAATTTCATCCATTATTTACAAAACTGATGATGCGACAGCAAATATGGATATTTTACAAAATGCGATTTCACGAGCGAATGCTATTACTACAAAAACCTATTTTCTTCTACGATTGTGGATTTTAGAGAAATACCACCACGATTTAGCAATTCCTAAAATTACAGAAGATACTATTTCTATGTGTATGAAATCTATAAACAAATCAGTTTTAGGACAAAAACCAAAAGGTGATAATGCGATTTTACTGAATGAGTTTCAGCAGTTGCGAAATAGTTTAGGCAACTTTGATTTAGAAGATGGAAGCAATTTATCCGCTGTTTTAGATTACTATACAACTACTATGATAACAGCAATTGAAAATAACATTAAAATGCGGTTTTTTGATTATGTCAAGCGGTTTATTTATTCTTACTTCAAACGCATTTACAAAGACCAATTGGATAATAAAGTATTCAAAAAACAGTTTTACAAGGAAATCAATGTAGTTAGGAATGATATTATCAACAACACATTAGAATGTGATGGAAAGTATCATAACTGGATAAACGAATATCGTAATAAGATTGTTCCTTGCGAGTTTGAAGTCAGTTATTATTACGATATCAAACTTGAACCAAGTAAGTATTTGAAACATATGATTTTTATGTGTTTGGAACTGGAACGAATGGAATGTAAATCATTCCAGTTTTTTCCTTTACAAACGAATTGTATTCCAAAGCATATTCAACTGGATACAAAAGCGTTGGTAGAGTTGTTTGTAGATACAGCAAAACATCAAAAGTTATTGGATGTATGGATAAAGACAGAAACGAGTAATAAACCAAAGAATAAAACCAAAGCAGGATTGTATTTGTGTTTAGAAGCGAATAAAGAGTTTATTTGGAATGAGTTTTTCAATATCTCACAAACCAGAAATAATTATGCGTTTGACTACACGATTATAACGGATGGTTATTCTGTTTCATTGCGGTTCCTACATACAAATTATGTTGAATCAGAAAAAACAAAGAAGAATAGAATGAAAGAAGCAAAGAAAGCATTATGTGGTTTAACCAAGGAAGAAAAGGATATACGCAAAATAGAAAAAGAAACGAAACTAAAAAACAAACCGAAACCAGCAAAGAAAGTAAAAACAGTTGAATTACCAGATTATATTGATGAAGTTCCCAAAGCAGAATTTGAGGGAAAACATATTTTCGTCGATCCAGGAAAGCGTTCGCTGTTTTCTATGATGGATGATGATGGAAAGTTTTATTCTTATACCAACCGAATGTATTTGAGAGAAACAAAACGGTTGAAATACCAAGCATTGTTAAAAAATCATAAAGACCGTTTAGGAATAACCGCAGTAGAACAAGAGTTGAATAAACACAATTCAAAGAGTTGTAATATAGAAAAGTTCAAAGCGTATATATCAGCAAAATTGGAAGCGAACAAAACAGCTGTTCCATTATACAAAGATGTCAAGTTTCGTCAGTATAAATGGTATGCTTACATCAACAAACAACGAACAGAAGATACGATGGTTTCTAAGATAACAAAGCAATATAGTAAAGACCACATTATCATAATTGGCGATTGGAGCATAGGAAAGCAAATGAGAAACTTTATTTCCACACCAAACCTAACATTGAAACGAAAATTACAAAAGGCATTCAAAGTGTATAACATAGATGAGTTTAGAACATCGTGTTTATCCTACAAAACCGAAGAAGTTTGCGAGAATTTGTATTTACGGTTTGCTAACGACCCAAAACAGAAAGAACGAAAGATACATTCAATCCTAACATATCAAATGGAAAATAACAGGAAAGGATGTATCAACCGTGATAAGAATGGATGTAAAAACATCCAGAAAGTATTCAATTCGTATATCCAAACAGGTGAAAGACCAGAAAGATATAGGAGGGAATACAAATTACAATAAGATAGAATAACCATTATAGAAATATAATTGTGAAATATTCTAATGCCCTTCGGGGTGCTTTTACACTATTGAGGAGGAATATAACAAAGTTTTTATTTTTTATAGAAAATTTGTCTAATTTTTTCTCTTTGGTCGGTGTAATATAGAAAACATCTTGATTGTATTTATAATATGCCGGCATCAGACGACCGCATCTATGAAGAACTCGGGGAGATGTACGCAAAGATTGCGGTACCGCTAATTTTTTTTTCAGCCGGTGTTGGTTTTTGGAGTAGCGCGATTGGAGAATTTGATATGGCAATAACAAATAAACCAAATACCGCGATCACTTCGTTTGTAAACATCACCGGTAGTACATTTCTCGGAATATGCACTGGTTTTTTCTGGCCGGTTGCCATGCCGTTATTGAGTATTGGTGCAATTTACAATAAAACGTTTGGTAAAAAGGTGGCGTAGTTTATTTTAAGGTTTTATTTTTTTAGGTTTGTATATCTTGTAGAGTATGAAAAAATCATACAATAAAAACATGTATGTGAGATTATTCATAAATGCCATCCATTTACAATGGTTTGGTGAGAGAACTAGTTTCATATTCGGTACTTCATATGATGGATGGTAATATGTAGCAAACCATATAGTTAACGGCATGCGTAATGTTAGTATTATAAAGACACGATAATGATTCAACCATTCTGGATAATTTCGCAGTGGGTAATTCAATAGTGAAATTGCCTCCGCAATCATGTAATTACTCATGTGTAATGGTATCGTTGTAATACAACTTACAGTTACAGTCATCGCAACTGCATGATGTATCATTAAATCAGTTCGGTATAATCGCGAATCCATTACCATTTTATATGTGTCCCATGTCAAGTAACATATGAAAATACCCCCGTTACAAACATATGGCGTGAAAATAGATATATCGATGTCTATTGGATTAAATAATGAATAATTGTACCATGTATATGTCGATAAACCACACATTACCCATAACCACATACAACGATATTTCATATGTAGGTCTTGTATTTGCGTTTCCATATTTATAATATATTATACACATAAGATATTATACTATACAAATGAACGAAAAAATAAACGTGGATGAGTTTAGTGATGGATTTGAGAATACTATACGCACCGCAACATTATTCGTAATTATAATTGGAATCATATGGAATGTTATGCTATAATTTCTAAATCCGACAACCGCCAGTATTCGGAGTTCCCGTTCGGTAGAGGACGTCGGATGATGAACGGGAGTTTCTTCGACTCGAACTCCTTCAATGCAATCAAATACCCGTCAATCATTGACTGGTCTATCTCGATGAATGGCTTTGCACCCGAGTTGATCTGTTTTGCACGTTCACCGATTACGCGCGCCTTCTCGTATCTCGTAACAAATGGCAGCGTGCGGTGTAGAGGATCTACAATAATGCCCTTGTCGTCGCGTATCACCGTACACGACGCTTCCACTTCTTCCATACTATGGGTATTTAACTCTGGGTGGAAATCTGATATGATATTCTGTTTCACATCATGATCCAATTTTTGTAAGTAGTTTTCGTTGAGATCATCGTCTTCATCGTCGTCATCGCCCTCTTCGTCTTCGTCTTCACTAAACTCCGCGATTCGGATGGCGTTTGCTGCTGCTGCCGCGTTTTCATCTTCGGAAAGGTCTTCCACATCAGAGAGTTCGACATCATCATCATCGTCATCGTCCTCGATAACCTTTTCCTCGTCATTATCGCTTTCGCTGTCACTCTCGCTGAAAATGTCTTCTTCTTCCATTTATAATATCTGTTGTTATATTTCTAAATAATTTTATATGGAATATAGTTTCAATTTTTCATGCGGATTGCCACGAAGTGTCGCATGTACTGCAAATATAGATGTACTTTAAATTGGCGTCGTCGTAGCGCATATAAATAATCTCGGCAGGTTCCTTGACCCCTGCCTCATTCGTCTTACAGATGGCATTCGGGCAGCGAACATTCCGGATTCGAGGGAGAGTCGGATCCAGCTTCGTATACTTATTGATAAGATGCGCGGATTGTTGCTGGGTCTTCTTAAATTGGGTATCTAATACACAGACACCCTCATCAGTCATGGTTTCGTCTACATGTCCGCAGTTTCGGCAGTAGTAATTTAGCTTCGTGTTGTCTGTCGTACTCACCCCAATATAATACATGTTGTCGCACTTTTCACAGAATTTCATTTTAGCTGGTTTTTATTATATATGAAGAAAGCGTTTTCATAGAATCAATTTTAGGGGGAACCGATGGTTCCCCCTTACCCCCTCCTTTGTTTTGCTGTTACTTTGAGGGAGGGGTTCTAGAAAGCAAAGCTTTCTAGAACCGTAGGTTCCCCGATTAGGTTGAATCCAATAAAAACAAAAATACCTATAGAATACAAATGCCGTGTAAAAAATGTCGCCAAGACGGACATAATTCCCGAACATGTAAAGCGGATGCGTCGGCGGATACTACACCCGTGCCGTTGCAGGTGCCTCCGAAACGTTATTATTGTTATATTTTAGGACAAAGTCGGCACATTCAGACCGGTACCGGGAGAACCTACAACGGCTATACTGTGGATTTAGTGCATCGGTTGCGTCAACACAATGGCGAGATTAAGGGCGGTGCTGTTGCTACAAAAGGTGTCGGTCCGTGGGAGTTTATCGCGGTCATGACATGCATGGATTGGACGAGCGTTCGCGCTATGAAAGTGGAGTGGCTCATCCGATATCCGACCCGTAAAAAGCCGAGGCCAACGCATTTCGCCGGCGCCCAAGGTCGCATCAATAGTCTGTCGGAAGTCGTCCAACGCATGACCGAAACCAATATCAAACTCTACGTCCACCCGCGATTTTATGATAGTGTGAAATTACCCGACCATGTGGAATTGTATCGAACGATGGAACCGGGGTTCTAAAAATGTGTTTATATACTATATAATGCGAGATGTAATTGTCGTATCTATTGTAGGTGGAATAATAATAATTGTAACCCTTGGTTTAGTCGTTATCATGGCCGCAGGAGGAGGATTTAACAAACCGACTAACGATGCCATTGGTTCGATTTTTAACGCCATATTTGACTCGCCAAATTTGTAAGGTAATGACCGTTGCTGTAAAAATGTCACGAGATACGATATAAAGTTAACTTGTATACATGTGTTATATGAAACGTATAACACATGATGGACCGACCTATCTCATACCAATCGTAATGGTATTATTTGGAGTGTTAATATATACTGCGTATCGCCGCTATCGACGGAATACTGTATCCGTAAATCCAGATGAAATAACATAATTGTAATATGTATAATGAATATCGTGTATCCTCCTAATTTATTCGTACTATACGTGTCGTTTGCACTTCTATTCACGTTTTTCCTTACCGTTTATGCTTTGCTGGCGCATGTTCCAATGACAATGTAGAAAATTGAATCATTCCGATTCTGATATAAAAATAGCACAGTACTATAAGAAAATGAGTCAACGAGCTAAACCGAAGCCCGCCTCAAATTATCAAGATTTTATCGGTTCGCACTGGTTAGGCAAGGACGATCCTCGCCAGCCAACCAACACAAGAATCACCGGCGGTAAATACTTAATCTCCGACGATGAGTATCCGGCGTTCTTAGACCATTATTATAAAGACATTGTCGCAAAGAATGGTGACGAGTTTCTCACGGAAAAACAGCGCGAGACGGGCGGTCCCATCGCAGTGGATTTTGATTTCCGCTACGCGTATGAGGTAACAGAAAAACAATACGAGGACAAGCATGTGGTAAGTATGATTCAACTCTATTTAGAAGTTTTGAAGGGTATCTTGCAGTTCGCCGATAAGTCCCCGTTTCCGGTCTACATATTTGAGAAGCCGAGCGTGAATCGTCTGGAGGAAAAACAGATCACTAAGGACGGCATCCACATGATTATCGGAATCCAGGCTGACCGCATAACACAGGTCGAACTCCGTGAGCGTGTACTAGAAAAGATTCAGGAGGAATGGGGTGATCTTCCGCTCAAGAACACGTGGGAGGATGTGCTGGATAAGGGTATCAGTACTGGTGTGACGAACTGGCAACTCTATGGATCCAAGAAGCCGGATCACGACAAGTATGCTCTCACTCGCGTATACGAGTACGAGTATGACACAACGGATGGTGAGTTCATGGAGGTGAAGGTGCCGGTGAAGAAATTCAACTGGGCTGCCGACTTTCCGAAGTTGTCCGTGCGATACACCGGCCATCCGCAATTCTTCTTCAAGGCGGAATTTATCGCGGTCCATGAAAAAAGACGCGCGTCCGCATCCTCTACTCGCACTGCTTTCCGCGCACAGGCACCCCAGCTTCCGACGAATACAGTTAACTTTGCTGTGAGTAGTATCAAATCAAAGGCCGATATTGATGCACTCGTGGCCCAATTTCTCGAGTCACTCAAGCCCGATGAGTATAATCTACGAGAGGCATACGAGCTTGTTATGGTCCTACCGATCGAGTATTACGGTGATGGTTCGTATCTGAAGTGGATGAAAGTCGGATGGGCGCTTTCCAATATCAGTAAGAAACTGTTTGTCGCTTGGGTCGCATTCAGTGCCAAGTCACCGACCTTCCAATTTGATAGTATACCTGATCTCTATGAGAAATGGTCGAGTTTTGACACGAATAACAGTCAGGGTCTCACAAAACGGTCGATAATCTACTGGGCGAGAGAAGCGGCTCCCGCAGAATTTCGCCGCATAATCGATAACAGTGTTGATTATCATATCGACTTGTCGATCAAACACTTAACACTGAATGGTGCGGCGAAGGGTGATAAACACATCGGTTGTGGAGACACCGACATTGCGAAGATTCTCCATATGATGTATAAGGATAACTATGCGTGTGCGGGATTGAAAGCAGATAAGTGGTATCGGTTTTCCAAGCATCGGTGGGTGGAAGACGAATGTGGAACATCTCTTCGGCGACATATCTCGGAGGAGTTGAGAGATCGATATAGACTCAAATGCGACGAATGTTCGAACCAGTTGTACGACACGTCACAGACGGATGAGAAGATGAAGAGTTGGGAAGGACTGAGTAATAAGATTCTAGAGATTATTGGTAAGCTGTCGAATACCACACACAAGGATCATGTATTAAAGGAGGCTAGAGAGATGTTCTTTGATCCGGAAGTGAATTTCATGGATCTATTGGATAGTAACCCGTATCTATTGTGCTGTAAAAACGGTGTCATCGATATTAAAAACAGGGTCTTCCGCATGGGACGCGCGGAGGATTATCTATCGAAATGTACGAACATCAATTACCATAAACTGGATCGCACACGTGATGCGAATACGATCGCGGAAATCGAGGATTTCTTCGAGAAACTGTTCCCGAACAAGGCACTGCGAAAATATATGTGGCAGCATTTGGCATCTATATTGGTCGGTGTGAATTTGAATCAGAAGTTACATCTGTATATTGGTAACGGCGAGAATGGTAAATCCGTGTTGATGGATCTGATGTCGCAATGTCTGGGCGATTATTATGCAATTTCGCCGATTTCGCTCATCACCCAATCGCGTCAGAAACAGGGCCAGGCATCGCCGGATATTGTCGCTTTGAAGGGCGTGCGTTTGGCCTGTATGCAGGAACCGTCCAAGGACGACAAGATCAATGACGGTGCCATGAAGGAACTGACGAGTGGCGTGGAGCCGATCAAGGGTCGCAATCTGTTTAGTACTCCGATCACGTTCGTACCACAGTGCAAGATTGTGGTTTGTTCTAATAACTTCATGAAAGTGGAAACGCGCGACCACGGTACATGGCGTCGTTTGGCGGTTGTAGATTTCGAGTCGTTGTTTACGGAGAATCCGGTCACTGACGATCCGGAAAAGCCTTACCAGTTCAAGGTTGATCGCACTATCAAGGAGAAGTTCGGTGAATGGCGCGAGGTTCTGCTGGCGATGATGGTGGAGATTCTCTTTGATACACAGGGACGCGTAGATGCCTGCCGGATCATTGATGAGTCTAGTCTCAAATACAAAGAAGGACAGGACCACATTGCGGAGTTCATTCGCGATAAGATCATTACGGATGCGAATGGACGTCTTAGTAAGACCGAAACAACAAACGAGTTCAATATATGGTATACGTCTACATATGGTCGTGGCGGTTCACCGAATACTAAGGAAGTTCATGAGTATTTTGACAAGCGGTTTGGACGGTATAAGGTCAATAGCGGTGGGTGGTTGGGTGTCAAAATTCGATACGATCGAGATGATATGACGATTGTATCATCAGACGGGGACGATGATTCGGATATTACTGCGGGTGACCTCTAGATAAGGGGAACCAAGGTTCCCCTTAAACCCCTCCTTTCGTAGAGGTAGAGGTAGTGCTATTCTATTTTTTATTTGCTGTATAATAACAAATAAAACAGTTATTCCATTCAACTGAATGAGGGGGGGGTAAGGGGTTGCGCCGGAGGCGCAGTTGAAAGCGAAGCTTTCTAGAACCTTAGGTCCCCCTAGTATGACGGTTTCGTATACACAGTGTTCGTGAGAGTTGCATATACATATAGCACGAATTCATATAGTAGCATCTCGACATTATTTATTATAAAAGGGTATGCGATAAAGGCACCAATCATAGCTACCTTTAATGCTCTCGATGCATCTAATTTGAATATTACATAGGCTACATATAAAAATAAAAAGGAATATATAAACGTCAGTATCGTGTTGGCAAATTTGTGATTTTCTATGTTGGTAATTTGATAATTTGACTTCTGATAGTCTGTTGAGTGTATCTCGGTTATCTTCTGTACTTGGGACTGTAGTTTTGCATTTTGATCTTCTAAATTACTATTGATATTATTGTATAATGAATGTATTAATTTACAGTCATTGTCTCCTTGGCAATAATCATCATTCATATTTTATATATAAATATATATTATTTGTATCTATACACATTGAGATAGCGCGGTAGATCCAGCCGGTGATTTTTTATTAGGCGGGCATGCCGTACATGACGATGCTCCTGTGGTTGACGAATATGTATTTGCCGGACAATTCGTACAGCTCGCTGCACCAGTTGCATCAGAATATTGCCCCCTTCCACAAGCACTGCATTCTTCAACACCATCCATTGATGAGTATTCACCCTTAGCACATTGGGTGCATTTATCTGCCTCGTTGTCAAAAAACGAGCCGCTCTTACAGCAATCCTTTCCTATACAGAATCCAGGCACTAGGTCAAATTCTCCACTGGACGGTATAGGTTGGACGCCATTAATTGCCTTTGTCACGGCAGAAGGAGGCGATAAATCTAATTTGTCGAAGTCTATTTTGTCCCTTGAATTAATATCCGATAGAATAAACATTCCATAGATCAGGGTACTCGATAATAAAATTATGTATGCAATCGTTATGACAGAATCGGGTATAATTGAAAATTTTGTCTTCAAAATGTTTAATAATATTGCGATTGCTAGTGCGAATATCACCGCTAAAACCAACCGAGTATACATTACCATCTTTTTACTGTAACTATCATTCAACATCATTGTGCGGTTCTGGCTAGTGATTGTGTTTTTGACATTTTGTAATTGTGTACCTACTAGCGTTGCTTCCTTATTCAGTATTTCATTCACTTGGGTCTCGCTGACTGGCATATATATATTTTATAAGTATATAATATATACACATGGCTATTTTCTAAACTAATCGTTCGCCAAGATTATAGCCGTAAATAGAAACGTTGTAGCGGTCAATGTGGCAACCGCATATAGTATATTCTGCTGAAGTATCACTGTATTCTGGTCCTCTTCCCTTACATCCATAGTCGTTGTTAATGGTTTAATTGGTATTTCGGCGGGTGTTAGAGAATCGATTCCTCTGCTGCGATTTATATCTTTCTCCATATCGGTACGCGCCGCATTTAAAGAATTGTATTCGGTATCGACACCGTATGGCATATATATTCCATATATATTATAATTACACACTAACTGCCAAATAATAGATCATCGATGAGGCTAAAACGGTCAAAACTATGTTTATTAATATTGAGGAGTCCATTTGCAATTTGTTAGTATTTGTTGTCAATCGATTCGTTTGTCGTTGTAATTCATGACGTTTATTTGTTATCTCGGTTCTATAATCATCGGTGAATGTTTTGTCATCATTTTTTGCTACATCGAATCCCTCGGTCACCTTGCTTGGTGCGGACCAAATTACTTGATTGCCTACATCGAATATGCTGATCTTTCCGTTATCTCCCATAACTAGTTTGCTACTAGCACCGCCAGCGCCTTTCGAATCGGACTTCCAACGTACCTCATTCTTATCATCATACATTATGAGAACCCCTTCCTTGAAAACGAGCGATCCTTTGCGATCTGTTTTTTTTAACCCGGAGTCCCATATGGTGTCTATTACTACCGATTCTGCATTCATTACAACATCTCCGCTTTTATCTGTTTTTAATCGAATGATTTTTAGTGTTTCGTCGGTACCATATTCCAACATGTATTTTCCGTTCTTGCTAGTAAGACCAAACCCCGGTTTCAACGTTTGTGTATCAGTCAATGTATCATTTACCATGTTCGTAGCACCTTCCATTGTCTTAGTTTGAGCTACGATGAGCGTTGATAGAATCAAAAAACATAAAAAAATTAGCTGGTAATTGGAGAAGACGCGCATCTTATAGACTAAAACGAGATATTATTTGTATTTCGCTATAAACACACAACTTAGTAATATGCCGATTCCTAAATTGATAGTGGTTAACCGTTCAAAGTTATATCGACTCATTGTATTTTGATATAGTTCGTCGGCACCGGAATGATTGATTGTTTGAGTCAATAGTTTATCGGCATATCGTTTGTTATCACATAAGTTTTTCGTGAATTTCGCACTGCATGGACCAGTTTGTTCGGGCGCCTTCAACCCAGGAAAATCATTGCACGTTTTACCTAATGTTGATGTCGCGTCAATGGTATCATTGATGCAACTATACATCTCCTTTTTTGTATTCACATCATATGCATATTTATAGTATAAAAAATCGGATTTATGATAGTCTACCGAAAGATTCGACATTTTATATACAGTATCCGAATATTTTTCTATACACAGAGCCGGTAATAATTGTATTTGGTGACAGTTACACTATTTCGCGTGATCTCACATACTTGTCCCGGTCTCATTGAAATCGCAAGTGCTTGCGGATCAAATCGGCTTATCTCCGGCAATTGAGTGGTATCCTTCAGGTTATACTTTGTAAGTAACTGTGCCGTCTCTGCATCAGATAGTATCTTGATCGGAGGTACTAGACTATGCTCTAAAATGTTAAACTGGAGTCGATTGATATTGTGGATAACGACAAATATACCGTCATGGTCGTATAAATAGTTCACCTTTGCGATAATAGTATCATTCGGCTCACTGTCAATAATAATTACCAGAGTGTCGTCCTTTGTAAGGACTGTATCAACGGAAAACAGGTCTTCGATAATTTCATCTAGATATTGAGGTCTCACCTGTTTTGCGTCTAAATAGTACTTGACGTATGTCTTCTTCTCCGTGTTCTCGTTTTTCACTAACATGTCGAGCTGTTTGTTTGAAAACATCGTGTCAATTTCGTTGATACTAAACTCGGAATAGTCAGTTACGTTGTATCCCTGTGCTTGGAGCAGCTTTAGAACCGTTGCACGTGACTTATATATGCGTAGGATCCTGTTATTCGATGACATCTTGGTATATTACTATATTAATATATCAATACATTTATTTCAATTTTTATAACTTTTTGATTACCAGGTTTGTGAAATCGAAGGGCGCATTATCGCCTCCGACAGTTGTTGGTGGTGGCGGTTGTGGTGTCTCGGTCGAAGGAGGCGTCGCTGTTATGGCTGGGTTTTCGGTATTTCCGAAATTGAATATAGGTGCGAAATTTATACCTGTTGGCGCGGCTTGCATTCCACCAGTGAATTCTTGTTGTTGTGGTTGCTGTAGTACAACGTCACTAGGGCTATATAATTCGTTTTTAGGAACTATCTTTATTTCACCATGTTGATTTTGGACGGTTGTCAGATTTGGACCTTGCTTAATCACCGTCCACATCTCATCTACTGGACCACTATATCCGCGAATTAATACGGCATCTCCCATTTCGTGTTCTAATGGTCGAGCATAATCTAGCGATGTTGGTAGAAAAGTAGGTGGTGTTCCAGGTGCATAGGGTGGTGAATCCGCATCTGGTGCATACGTAGGCGACGTTGGTGCATAAGTAGGCGACGTTGGCGCATAAGTCGGTGACGTTGGTGCATACATAAAGGGTACATCCGGCGCGTAAGTCGGCGTTCCCGGTGCATAGGGTACCGAATCCGGTGTCGTGGACCATGATGGGGTGTTCTCATATATCGGGGTTCTATAATCGGGTGTCGCTGGCTCAAATCCTTCCGGCGGCGACTGGATATCCGGCGTTATGTCAATCGGTTCGTCTTGCATAATATTCTCGCGTCGCGCCATCTTGTTGAATAGCTTGCGGACCTCGTTAATATCGGTGATTCCCGATGTTTTCTCAATATTCCGAGAGTTCGCCATGCTATCCATCTGGTCGATATTGTCCTCAGTTATGATCCTCATCTGTACGTTGATTGTCTGTAATTCCTGTATCAATAATTTCAACGAGTACGGCACATTTATCAAACTAAAGCTCCGTCCAAAATGCGTGACATTATCTATATTCAAATCCTTGCCGTCGAGAGAACCCAAAAATTTGATAGGACCATCCGCCATAGGACTCAGAAACAGGTTCTTGGCGGGATTGTATATCGCAAATAGCCCAGTTGTATTACAGATTGCAATTTTATATTTATCAGCTCGCTCCATCATGGACTCGGATAGGAAATCCACCATTCCATGAGAAATCACCGAGTCACGTTCCATCTCACCTATACGCAATCCGCCATCGTTTGCCCTACCACTCACCGGTTGACGCGTGAGTGCGGTCATTGGACCACGCGCACGATAATTGATCTTATCTTTCACCATGTGTTTTAATCTCATATAATAGGTTGGTCCGATGAAGATCTCACTTTCGATTTGTTGGCCCGACATACCGTCGTACAGTAGTTCGTTTCCGCTGGAATGGTATCCCATGTTTGTCAGAACTTCTCCAAATACTCCAATCTTACTGCCCTGGTTGATGAATGGAGTGCAATCTCCGAACCCCCCTAAAAACGCACAGGCTTTACCCATGACGCACTCTATGAGTTGACCGATTGTCATGCGCGACGGGATTGCGTGAGGGTTTATGATTAGGTCGGGGCGCAATCCGTCCTTGGTAAACGGCATATCTGCCTCGGGAACAACTAGACCTCCCGTGCCCTTCTGTCCGGCGCGCGATGCCATCTTGTCGCCCTGGTTCGGTATGCGAACCTCGCGAATCCGGACTTTCGCAATGCGTTCTCCCGCCTCGCCCTCCGTCAT
>Ga0214923_10003854_pt1 | contig 18572 bp, 18 predicted proteins | sample LL1510_MetaG_FD_177993 | JGI IMG/M metagenome (GOLD analysis project Ga0214923, IMG submission 177993) | Freshwater microbial communities from Lake Lanier, Atlanta, Georgia, United States - LL-1510 | ecosystem: Environmental > Aquatic > Freshwater > Lake | place: USA: Georgia | collected... | reverse complement strand
GGCACAGCTTTTTGTCAATCATTGCCTATAATTATAGTTTATTTCTTTTGGTCTTTAAAATTTAAAGCGCCTGAATTGATACAAAACCTCATTCCGGTTGGCTGATCAGGAGCATCATTAAACACATGACCCAAGTGTCCTCCGCACACTGCGCAGCTCACCTCCACTCGCTGCATGCCGTGACTACGATCTTCTTTAAGAATAACAGCTTTGGCATTTGCTGGATTGTTAAAACTTGGCCAACCGGAGCCACTATCAAACTTGGTGTTGCTCTTAAATAATAGGCTGCCGCAAGCTGCACACAAATAGTCACCGGTGCCTTTTTCGTGCAGCAAAGCACCGCTAAAAGCTGGTTCAGTGCCCTTCTCTCGCAATATTCTATACTGCTCGGGAGTTAGTTTGTTCTTCCAGTCTTTATTATCCATTGATTAATACTATACCAAAGCTATCTGGATATGGTGCGGCCATTTACTAGCGCCAGTAGTCCCATGCGTACGAACATTCCACTTTTTACCTGATCAAAATAGGCAGAGCGAGGGTCATCGTCAAGCTCTGTAGAAATTTCGTTAACCCTGGGCAAAGGATGAGCTAAAAGGCAATCATCTTTAGCTTTATTCATAACATTTTTATCTATTAAATATGAGTCTTTGAGCTTGTCGTAGGCTTTCCTTGCTCTTACTTCTTTAAATGGGCCGCTGGGTGGCAAGAATCTTTCTTTTTGCACTCTGGTTATGTACAAAACATCTGTATCAGAAATGACATCATCTAAATTCTCCGTCTGATACTGCTCCGATAGTGGAGCTATTTCATCAATTATCGACTGTGGCATAGCAAGCTCTTTTGGTGCCACATAATTTATTTCTGCGCCGTATAAACTTAGAAGCCTGGCAAGGGAATGGACTGTACGACCGTTTTTTAAATCACCAACCATCGTTACCTTGAGGTCATAAATATCATCCAGCCTAGACCTAATCATGTGCAAATCGGTCAGAGCCTGAGTGGGATGCTCTCCATTACCATCGCCACCATTTATTATTGGAACTTCTGCGACAGATGCGGCGGTTACTGCCGAACCAACATCTGGGTGTCGCAGCGTAATAGTGTCGGCATAAGATTCTACTGTTCTAATTGTGTCTTCTAGTGTTTCGCCCTTTGATATTGAGGAATACTCAACCCCCTGAGTAGCTATTGTTGATGCCCCTAGTCTTTTTGCTGCGGCCTCGAAGGACAAAAATGTCCTCGTGGATGCCTCATAGAATAAGTTTGCGACAACTAGGTCTTTTAACAAATCGTTGCGACCCTCTTGAGCTACCATATCAGCCATAGCATCAGCTTCATTTAATACGATATCTACATCTTCGCGCACAAATTGATTAGTTGTAAGTATGTCTTTGCCGCAAAAATTAGCGTTAATATTGGCTATATGGTTGTTCATATTTTTTCCTTTGTTATTAAAAAACCGACAGCTGACCTGTCGGTTTGAAATTCTTTTTTACTAGTAGCTAGCTTATGCAATATTTTCTAACTCCTAGGCCTATATTATAGCACAGTTATATCGCATACTTTACCGGCAAAAGCGAGTCTGCGTATCTTTAAATTAAAAACTATCTTTGGACTATGTAAGTATAGAAGGTGTTTTTTTAGTAATTTTTTTGTATTTTTCAGGGTCATCATACTTGTCAAATTTCAGTAATTTTACAATCACAAATATTACAAACAATATGAACAAGAAGCTAAAGAAGGTATACACAAAAGCTCCCCAAGTAAATGGCTGAGTTCGTCCATGGAATGTAATTGAAAATGCTCTAGTGGTTAAAGATTGACCAAATAGCAATATAAACAAAGGGTCAATAAAACTGCTAACCAGTTGCTTAACTAGCGTTTGAGCCTGCAAGGCGATAATGAAACCAACAGCCACAGTTATGACATTGTGACTAATTAAGAACCTGCTAAATCCATGTACTGGGTTAATTTCTTGAGCCATTGCCAAAGCTGGGTTGGGCCTAGCTTGTCTTTTACTGCGAGCTTTTTTTAAAGTTATTGGGCCGCCACTGGCTGCTACATTGGCGGGACTACGACGATTATCTCTCTCTGGCATTTTGAATCCTTTCTTACATTTTGTCTGGGGCACTTATACCCAAAAGCATTAATCCACTACTTAAGACATTACTATATACCTTAACTAGGTTAAGTCGCAACGCCTGTCTTTCGTTTCCTATTACCTGACTATTTTCATAAAAGCGATTGAAGTTCTGAGCCAACTCATACAAGTAATTACAGATATGATGCGGCATTAAATCTGTAGTTGCCTCTAGTACAACTTCTGGAAATTCAGATATCTTACGGGCTAGTGATCTTTCAAGACCTTCTAGTTTATCAACACTATAGTCATTGGACATGCTTTGTTCGCCCGCCTTTCGCAAGATTGATTTAGCTCTAGCGTGAGCATATTGCAAATAAGGTCCGCTATTGCCTTCTAGGCTAACTGATTCTTGTGGGTCATAAATAATATCCCCACCTGTGCGGTGTTTAAGAAAAGAATATTTTATGGCTCCGAGTACTGTTTCAGCTGATTCATGGCCATGAACTTGCTTACTGGCTTGAGTGGCTGCATCGAGAACATCCGTTGCCTTTAGAATGTTGCCTTTGCGGCTACTCATTTTTTCACCACCCTGCAGTTTTACCATGCCATGAGTTAGGTGCTTTGTTTTTTTAACAAGTTCTGGTTCGAATTGCTCAACACTTTTTAATACTACCTGCATGTATTGATCAATTTCGTTAGCAGTGATTACTACAGATTGATCAAATTTGTAGTCAGTATATTTCTGCATAATCAAGCCGACATCTTTAGCTTCATATGTTGGTAAGCCCTGGCTATTTATGAACACCCGAGTGTGTAAGCCATATTTTTCACCATTAAAAATAATGGCTCCATCGCTTTTTTCATACACATTACCCAAGTGCTTATTTACCGTCTCTAAGCCTAGCCCAGAGACAGCACTTTCTGGATAATATTTTTCAAAATGCGTGCCTAGCTGAGCATAAAAGGAGTCATAATAATCATAGCTCCATTGACGACATGTCCAATATATTTGAGCGAGTTTTGATTGCTTATCAGCGTCGTTATGAATAGCATAAATCTTTTTATTCAAATCTGTTATTTCTTGTTTAGTTTGTTCATTATCTTCATAAGCATTGTTGCCTTCAACATAGCGCTCGCTCATCCATTCAGATCTTTTTGATTCATCAATATCACTGAGCTTTTCTGGATATTCTCCATCTAATTTTTTGATTATTGCCCACATGGTTTTTGCCACATGCAGACCGACATCTCCACCAAAATTAACTCTATGGACTTTAGCTCCAGCATTTTCAAGCAAATTAGATATAGCGTCACCGACTACGCTTGTATAAAGATGCCCAGCATGCAACACCTTGAAAGGATTGGGGTCAGAGTATTCAGTAACAATAGTCTGGCCTGAATATAACCTCTCTGACGGAGCCTGCAATGAATCAAGTAACGCTTTATCAGATAGTTTAATATTTATAAATCCAGCTCCAGCAATAGTAATATCCTCTACTCTATCTCCTAAACTGTCCTTGAGTATCGGAATGAGTGTCTCGGCTATTTCTCTAGGGTTTTTCTGAAGTTTACCCGCCAATTGCATGGCAATATTTGTGGAATAATCACCAAACTTTTCGTCTGGTATTTCCAGCTTGATATCAGCTTCTTCCCCAAAATGCTTCAGCACTAGCTGACTTGTTATTTTTTGAAACTCACTTTTCATTATTTATATTATATCTGTTTATTCAGTTCTATTCGATATCTTTTAGGCTAAATCTTCGTGCTAATCCAGCTCCATACCACAGCAGCCGGTACATACTGAGTAGTAAAATAGTGTAGGCAAGCACAATGACTATCATTTGAGGGTAAGACGACAAATGAGCTAGCCTGTCTGTAATATCAAACAATAGTCCACCTGGATTGAACAATATATCCCAGCTATTCCAGCGTAGATCTCTGCCTATGAACAGGCCAAAACTACAGGCCAGCAGAATTAAGGAAATAATAATCGTACAAGTATCGGTAGAGTATCTTTTTCTGAATTGGGCATGAACAAGAACCAAGCTAGTGAACCCCAAAATAACACCTGTGAAAATAAACGATGTAAACATTGCAGTATCATACAAAATGTCAAATCGATGAACATCTTGGAGATGAGCATAATCGGTGATCATATAAAAACTATTCGGTAAAAAAACTAGCCATGCAAAACTGGTGAGCATTGCCTCCCAGCTTGACCATAATTTTTTTCTCAAAATAACTGTTAGCCTAATGGCAATCAGCAAAGGCACCCAGGACAACACTAAATTCCATGGCAAATAACTATAGGCAAGACTGTCGTTACGGACCGCCGCGTAAGCATATAATGCCAGACTGACTCCAGTGCTTACTCCCAGAGCCATCAGGTATTTTGTCCAAGGACTATTTGACCGCCTCATAGCTGCTATTAGTATAGCAAGTAGACCTATTTAATTGGTGAATTATTCAGTTAGTTGTTTTTTTAAATTTTCTATCAAGTCTACGGGAGTTGGGTCAATGCCATTCAAAAGCGCCGTATATATAGACACAAAATCGCCAAGAGCAATAACCCACAATAATTGTTCCAGAGCATTATCGCCTTGAGCATTTACTTCTATGGGTGCCGGCCTGAGACCAGAAAGCAGCCTTTCAGACACTTCAAATCTCTTGTTAATTCTGGCGCTTTCAAGATTAGATCGAAGATTAATGACTGCATAGGGCTTATTGGTTGGCTCTTAGACCAGCCTATAAATTCATTATGATTGAACTCTGGAAATTGGTTACACCAAGCAACAAGCTTGGCATTTTCGTTAAAACTTATCTTCCATTTGTAAGCCGCTGGACCAAGTAAAGGTCCGGCATAGATGACTGCCGATTTGCCAATGACTTCTTTGGCAATCTGCTTGGCCAAGTTGTTTTTTGTCGGCACCGTGGGTAACCATGATTTTACTGATGTATTGACAAAATCAGTAGCCTTTTCTAGGTCCTCTAGGGCTGAATGATTATTAATTAATTCAGCTGAATTCAGCAAAGTAATTAAGGCCTTAAGCGCATAAAACACCGCATAGCGAGGCTGCAGTGAACCTGGCAATTTAGCCAATGGGTAACCTTTTTGACTAGCAATTTCCACCAACTGTCCGCCGGATGCTATCACGGCAATTTGAGCTTGCTTTTTCTCTGCTTCTTGCAAAGCCGCCAAGGTTTCTTCGGTGTTTCCTGAATAACTTGACGCTATGAATAGCGTTTTTTGATTTACATAATTGGGAACGCTATAGCCTCTAATTATCTCAAAGGGAGTGTCGTGTCCTGGCCAACTAGAAGTTATGGCCGCAGCTAAAGCCGAACCGCCCATGCCGGCTAAAACAATATTATTTGCTTCTATTTTATTAATGTTAATCTGAAATTTTTCTAATAATTGCGAGGGTTGTTTCTCGGCAACTCCCAGCGCATCTGATTTGTCAGTGTTGTGTATGTATTTTAAATCGTCAATCATTTAACTATTTTATAACAAAAAAGGTTCATCGCCTTAATAGTCACATTTTGCTTATGATAAAATATCATTATAAGTATTGGGGTAAAAATGTTTGGGCACCAAGATAGTTCAAATGATGAACACAAAATACCAGAAGAAAACATAGACGAGGCTCTCAAAGCTGTTGACAACAGTAGTGATCAGCCTTTGATTTCTGAATCTTGGCAGCACCCAGGTGAGCCCTTAGATCAAAAAGTTGCCAATTCAACAGACGCAACTTCAGATGCTCCAGATTCAAGTTTAGCCAGCATCAAACAGCAAGCTTTGGGTGAACTTTCGCCACTAGTTGAGCACCTCGATCAAAGCCCAGAAGAAAAGTTTAGAATAACCATGATGCTAATTCAAGCCAGTGATGATCAAGAACTAATTCCCAAAGCCTACACTATTGCCAAACAAATTAGCAATGAAAGCAAACGAGCGCAAGCCCTCTTAGATGTAGTCAACGAAATTAACTATTTTACCAACAAAAAGACAGCTGATTAGACAGCTCTACATCATGGCGCCCATGCCATTCATGCCTGGTGTTTCAGGTTTTTCTTCTTTTGGCACATCAACTACTAGAGCGCCCATGGTCATAGCAGTACCAGCAATTGATACTGAGTTTAAAATAGCTTCTTTGGTGACTCGAGCTGGATCAACCACTCCGGCAGCTTTCAGATCAATCAACTTACTTGGATTGCTGACATCTACGCCAAAGCCTGTTTTGGCAGACTTTACTTGAGGCAGCCACTCATCGGCATTGATACCTGCGTTACTCAGAAGAATTCTAAATGGCTGTTCAAGAGCATTTTTCAGCAACTGAGCACCTGCTGCAGAGGTGTCATTGCTAGTTATCTTAATCTTAGCGGCAAGATCTACTAATGTTACACCGCCGCCGGGAACAATTCCTTCGTCAAGCGCGGCCTTGACCGCCGCCACAGCATCGTCCACGCGATATTTCTTTTCTTCAATCTCGGTTTCAGTTGCACCACCAACCTTAATCACTGCTACCTTGCCCGACAGTGCCGCCCTTCTCTTTTCAAGTGCTTCCTTATCATATGAGCTTTCAGCAGCCTCAATCTGTGCATTAAGCTGAGCTATGCGTGATTTAACTGCCGTAGCCGAACCGCCGCCCTCAATGATGGTCGTCTCGTCTTTGTTGACAATCACTTTTCTGGCGGAGCCAACCACATCCAACTCAACATTTTCAAAATTCATGCCTTGATCTTCGGTAATTACCTTGGCTCCAGTCAAAATAGCAATGTCATTGAGTACATCTTTGCGGCGATCACCAAAAGACGGCGCCTTGATAGCAACCGTATTGAACACACCTTTCAAGCGATTTAATACTAGTGTACCTAAAGCCTCTCCCTCAACATCATCAGCAATCAAAACAAGGTCTTTCTTGCCGGTTTGAGCCAATTTTTCTAGCATTGGCAAAAATTCTTGGATACTTGAAATTTTTTTGTCTGTGATGACTACTGCTGCTTTATCGTATACAGCCTCCATTCGAGCTGTATCAGTAACCATGTATGGACTAACGAAGCCTTTGTCAAAAGTAAATCCTTCGACAACCTCTGATTCAAGAGCCAATCCACGCCCTTCTTCAACAGTCACGACCCCTTCTTTGCCAACTTTTTCAATTACATCAGCGATTAGTTTTCCGATTTCGGCATCGCCTGCTGAAATGGTGGCTACCTCAGCTACTCGGCTCTTTTTGCCCTTAATATCCTCGGCTTTAGTTGCTAAGCTCTTTACTACATCATGAGCAGCGGCTTCTAGACCTTTGCGTAGCAACATTGGATTATGGCCAGCAGCAATCAACTTATTAGCTTCATTTAAGATGTTATAGGTCAGGACCGTCACAGTGGTTGTACCATCGCCAGCCACATCATTCATTTTGGAAGCTGCCTGTTTGATCAATTCAGCACCAACTTTGTAGCCTAGAGTTTCATCATCGACATCATCTAGGTCTACTCCCTTGGCTACGGTTACGCCATCATGTGTTACAGTCGGAGCACCATAAGTTTTACTTATTACTACATTGCGACCTTTTGGTCCCATGGTAGTCTTAACAGCGTTATATAAAATTTCTGCTCCACCTAGCACGCGTTTGCGAGCATCTTCATCATAAAAAACTTTTTTTGCCATCAATTCCTCCTTATTTAACTGTCGCTAATACATCTTCTTCTTTAACCAAAATATAGTCTTCGCCATCATGCTTAACATCTGTTGTGCTGTATGATTTATAGATAATTTTGGCGCCAACTTTTATGCGCTTAACAGCATCTCCAACAGCTATCACTTTGGCCACCTGTGGCTTTTCTTGGGCCTGTTCTGGTAAATATAAACCGCTAGCAGTTTTATTTTTGGCGACCTCACTTACTGCCACTAAATAATCACCGATTGGATTGATTGCGCTCATTTCAACCTCCTATTTAAGTTTTATCTGCCTAAAAAAGCAATTTCTAGCACTCAGAGTAGCAGAGTGCTAATATTTGGTCAAGTATTAGCGTTTTTAATTCATATAGACTAGTATTTATAGGAGATGAATCGAACTGTTTTGATGTCCGGCGCAGATTACTTTGATGATAAAAGCGCAATTAACGCTCTGATGAACGATCAAGTCGCTGTTGATGTAGCAGCAGCTAAAAAAGAACACCTGTCAATCCAAAAAGCTCTAGAGTCAGGTGGGGTAAAAGTTATAAAAATTGATCCACCTGCTAATTGTCAGGATGGTGTATATACAGCCAACTGGGCACTTGTGAAAAACGGTAAAGCCCTGATGTCGCGTCTGCCTAATACCCGAAAACCGGAAGAGGAATATGCCCTAGAAGCAATTAAACAACAAGGTTTAGAACCAATCATTTTGCCAGCTGAAGTAGAAAGATTTAGTGGTCAAGGAGATGCCTTAGCCTGTGGCGATATTGTCTTTACTCAATCCCCCTATCGAACCAGCCCGCAAGCCCATAGTTATATTAAAAACTTAGGATTCAGCCAGATAGTTGCACTGCAGACTAAACCTTCAAGAAATTTTTTAGGTTGGCCTAAAACAAATAAAATAACTACTTGGCCAGACAGTCCAACATACGACATTGATTTAGCCATAGCGATTATTAAAGAGCCAGGCGCTAATCAAAAAGGCTTAATCGCCTACTGTCCGGATGTATTCAAAAAATCTAGTCGCAAGATTTTAGAAAAATTTAATGAGGTCGATAAAATAGTAGTTTCCAAGCGTGAAACATTACAGGCTTACGCTCTCAATCTTGTTTCAACTGGTGAAACCGTAATTATGAATGCTGGTGCACCCGAATTTCAAAAAAACCTTGAGAGAGAGGGCCTGAAAGTTGTTACTTTGGAATTACCAGAACTAAAAAAAGGTGGTGGCTCCATTCGTTGCACCACTCTTAGCATTAATTGACCTTGGTCTTAATTAATTTGAAAGGTTTTTAGTCAAAGCTTTTTTGGTAGTAGTTATTTCGTCCCACGGATGTTCACCATCAGCGCGCTCAATGGTTTTTTCATGACCTTTGCCCAGCAATAAAACAGTGTCGCCTGGCTGAGCTTTTTGAATAGCAAAATTAATTGCTGCTGTGCGATCTAAAATCATAAATAAATCTTTGTCTAATTTTTTGCCGGCTTTTTTAGCTCCTTCTGCTATTTGATTCATAATTTCATTACCATCAATATCACGATCATCTTCCTCTGTTATGACAACTGTATCGGCATACTTCCCGGCCAGATTTCCCTGCACTGCTCGCTTGGCTTCATCGCGTCGCCCGGCTGAGCCAAACATTACGATTAGCTTGCCTTTAACGACAGGTTTTAGGTCTTTGAATAGTTTTTCAAAACTGTCAGGAGTGTGAGCAAAATCTACAATAACATCAAAATTTTGGCCTTCGTCGATTATCGTCATGCGACCTTCAACTTCTTTGAGTGCTGCAATTCCCTGCTCTATCTGCTTACGGCTCAAGCCAACGGCTCGGCCAACGGCCACTACTGCTAGTGAATTGAAAACATTAAAACTGCCTGGAATATGACATTTGATGTCATAGCTGTCGTCTTCTATATTGGCCTTGTAACTACTGCCAGAAGGGTTTAATTTCACGCCGACTGCTTTTAAATCGCCTTTTTTGACCCCATATAGTACGGTGTTTTTTATGTCACTAGCAAAATATTCTTGAGACGGATCTTCAGCGTTGATTATGCCTAGTCTCAATCCAGCCTTGTTCTTATTGGCAATCTTGAAAAGCTTGCGTTTGGCATCACGGTAGCGCTCAAATGTACGATGGTAATCTAGATGTTCATGCGTTAGATTAGTCAAAACTGCGATGGAATAAGGCACGCCCCAAACGCGATTTTGTGCCAATGCATGAGATGTCGTCTCTAGCACCAACCATTCAATATTCTGGCTCTTCATCCACTTCAGCCGTTTCATAAGTTCAGGTACGCTCACATTGGTCATATGATGAATTTGAGGTTTGATATCGTCGCCTATGCCATATCCGACGGTGCTCATAAGTCCTGACTTAATACCAGCTTCAGTTAGCATTTTTTGAATCATAAACGAAGTAGTTGTTTTGCCATTTGTGCCGGTAACGCCTATGACTTTAATGCCTCTCGCTGGAAAACCATTAATAATGTTAAAAAACACTGCTTCTAACAGATGTCCGTAGGGCTCAACTCGCCAGAATAAATTGCGTGGTATAAATTTTTTGATGATTTTTCGTGGATTCATTATTTTTAGTATAGCCTAATAAGTTGTATTTTTAAGCCATGTTATCCTGATAGATATGCGTATTCTCGGGATAGAAAGTAGTTGTGACGAAACAGCCGCGGCAGTAGTTGAAAATGGAACCCATTTGCTCAGCAATGTGGTTGCTAGTAGCAGTAGCCTACACACTGCCTATGGAGGTGTAGTGCCCGAGATTGCGGCTAGAAGCCACATAGAAGCAATTATGCCTGTTATCAACCAAGCACTGGATGATGCCAAATGTACTATTGAAGATATCGATGGCATTGCCGTGACTAATGGTGCCGGTTTAGGTGGAAGTCTATTGATTGGAGTCATGACTGCCAGAACCCTGGCAATACTACACGACAAGCCACTGTATGACATTAATCATGTGCTTGCTCATGTGTACGCTAGTTTTATCAGCCAGACAGATATTGAAAACCTCAAAACCTGTCAAAAGCCAACTTTTCCTATGTTGGCAGTGGTAGTTTCGGGTGGCCATACGCAGTTGATGTTGTTCGAAAATCATTTTGATTATCGCTTGCTAGGCCAAACTCAGGATGATGCAATTGGCGAAGCCTTCGATAAGGTCGCCAAAATAATTGGCCTACCCTACCCTGGTGGCCCAAACATCGCCAAGTTAGCAGAATCTGGAGACCCAAATAGCTTTAGCCTGCCAATTGCCAGGATGGATGGCTATAACTTTAGTTTTTCTGGACTAAAAACAGCCGTTCTGAGGCTGGCTCAGCGGGAAGCTGGGGTCAATATGGATTTTCCCTCCATGCAACTAGCCGGCAAGCTCTCTGAAGCTCAAAAAGCCAATATTGCTGCTAGTTTTCAAGCCGTGGCAATTCAGACTATCGTTGGCAAAGCAAAAAAAGCTTTTGATGAATACAGTCCGTCTTGCGTGGTATTGGCTGGAGGTGTAGCTGCAAACACCGAGTTGCGTCAACAATTAAATAATGCACTGCCTGTTGATTTAATTTACCCAGATATTAAACTGTGCACCGACAATGCTGCCATGGTTGCTGCGCTGGGCTGTTTTAAAGCTGAAAATAATCAGCACACTGCCGACCCTTACAGCTTAGAAATAAATCCGAGTTTAAGCGTCTGATATCGCCAATGTCCAGAGGTGTTCACCATGAGCAGTCTGTGAAACTACCCTGCCCTTCGATCTTAGCTGCGACAATGTTTCACGAATAGCCGATTTAGTAATTCCCTTTTCAGCAAGCTGATCTGATATTTCAGAAATTGTCGCCATTCCGGTGTTCATTAAGCAATCTTCAATCTCTCGAGTTCGCTCCATTAGGCTTTTGGAGTTGGCTTCTGGTGATGCCTTCATGGCTTTTTCAATCAGGTATCTGATAGCTTCTTTGTTTGCTAAAACTGCCTCTAGCTTGGCGCGACCTTCATCTCGAAAGTCCTGATGACCATTTTTAACACCATCTGCTATTTCCAAAATGTCTTCAATAACTTTGCGCTTATCAGGAATCAGCATAATTTCTGGTCTAACTACAGTCTGATCAACTTCTTGTTTTAAATGATCTTCCTCAACAAGCTCTCTTATAATCCTTAATGCGCTCTTGCGGCTCTTGGCGTGAGCTATTTCCTTGTCAGGATACATTCTGTCTAGAGCACCGATGAACTCTAGTTTGGAGAAAGACTTTATTCCGTCCTGTTGAAAAGCAATAATCGTTCCAAAAACTGCCTCGCGCATACTGCCACCGTTGGCATACAGATTAAAATCATTAACAACTTCATAGTTAGTAATTTCGTCCTGGGTTTTGAAATTTATACTATTGTATTCAATAAGACCGTTGTCTTCCATCCATTTCAAATTGTTGACTATTGTACCTCTGGGTATCTCTAATTTATCATCGAGGTCGTTCAAGCTTGATTGTGACTGTTGGACAACAATTTTATAAATATTCAGCCTATCGATTGGCGGAGTAGTGCCCTTCCCGTTGCGGGTTTTTGTCATACCTAGTAGTGCCCTTAAGCCTACGCCTTCTGGTAAATTGGCAGATAATTCCAGCTGATGGCCAACAAATGGCTGGCCTTCCCCATAGCCAAAATCCGATAATTGATATTTTCGATGTTCTTGATGTTCTTCTACCAACAAACCGTTAGGCTGAATGGAGTGCCTAACCCATCGATATGGATTGGTATTAGCACCAACAGAAACAGGATTACTTCCCTGCGGGCTCATCACTAAATCGTGGAGACTGGTAAGCGTATAGTCCGTGCCCGACTGCATATTTCCAAGTAACACAGCTTTACCTTCGTGATTACCGACAGACGCATACAAACTATTCAGATTTTCATCTGTTAAAGGCTGTGGGTTTTCATGTGAATAGGTTTTAACCACCGACATAAGCATACTTTACTATATTTGTACTGATTAGTCAATGTTACTAATCTGTTTAATTTGGTTTCTTAAGGTGTTATTATAGCACTATGAAATTCAGTAAAACCTACGAGCCAAATGAGCACGAAGGTAAAATATCCAAACTTTGGGAAAATCAAGAAGTTGCCAAGCCAACAGGGAAGGGCGATCCATTCACTATTGTCATACCACCACCGAATGCTAATGGAAATCTACATGCTGGGCATGCCTTAACACTTGCCATCGAGGACATAGCCTGTCGCTATCACCGACAAAAGGGGGACAATGTTCTCTTGGTGCCAGGGGCTGATCATGCCGGTTTCGAAACCTGGGTAGTATACGAAAGACAACTAGAAGAACAGGGCAAGAGTCGCTTTGATTTTTCACGTGAACAACTCTACGGCCAAGTATGGGATTTTGTAGCATCTAATAGAGATACTTTAACAGGACAGGTGAAGCGTCTTGGCGCTAGTGCCGATTGGGATTCTTTTACATTTAGTCTCGATAGAAAAGTAGTAAACTTAGCCTACTCAACCTTCAAAAAAATGTGGAATGAAGGCCTTATCTACAGAGGTGAGAGGTTAGTAAATTACTGCACTAAACATAGCACCGGCTTTGCTGATTACGAAGTAACCCACAAAGACCAGGCTGGACATTTATGGTACATTGCCTATCCGCTAACAGATGGGGCAGGGGAAATAGTTGTAGCTACCACCCGCCCAGAAACCTTACTGGGCGATACTGCTGTAGCTGTTGCTCCGGACGACGACAGATTCACAAAATACATTGGCAAAACAGTCCACTTACCTCTTACAAAAAGGGAAATACCTGTATTGTCAGATGAATTTGTTGATAAGCAATATGGTACTGGAGCAGTAAAAGTTACTCCTGCTCATGATTTTAATGACTTTGAGGTAGGCGAGCGCCATGACCTGCCAAAAATTACTGTAATCGATAATCAAGGCAAGATAACAGATGAGGCTCCAGAAGAGTACCGCGGGCTAAGTGTTAAGGAAGCCCGCAAAAAAGTGGTTGAAGACCTAGATTCTCAGGGTTTACTTCGAAAAACCGAAGACATGACTCACAGTGTTGGGCATTGCTATAAATGCGATACAGTAATTGAACCCTTGCTCAAAGAACAGTGGTTCATAGACATGAAGCCCTTAGCCGAGAAAGCCATAAAAGCGCTTGAAGACAACAACATCAATTTCTATCCAAGCACCAAAAAGCATCAGTTAATTAACTATTTAAGGCAACTTAAAGACTGGAATATCAGTCGGCAAATTGCCTGGGGAATTCCAATACCTGCATTCGTTAATGCCAATAACCCAGATGACTGGATCTACGATGAACGCGTAGATCAAGAAACTATCGAAGTTAACGGGCAAAAATACATTCGAGATAGCGATGTTTTTGACACTTGGTTTAGCAGTAGCTCATGGCCTTACGCCACCCTCGACTATCCTAATGGAGATAAGTTTAAACAGCACTATCCATTGAGTGTAATGGAAACTGGGATCGACATTCTCTATCCATGGGTCAGCCGTATGATTATGTTTGGATTATATGTAACAGGGGAAATTCCTTTCAAAGATGTTTACATGCACGGCATGATTTTGGATGAAAAAGGCATCAAGATGAGCAAGAGCAAATTCAATGTCGTTGATCCAATGGATTTCATAGATAAATATGGCGCAGATGCTGTGCGGATGGGGCTGATTACAGGGCACACGGCTGGGCACAATCAGCCTTTTAGTGAACCGCGAATTATAGCAGGTCGTAATTTTGGAAATAAACTATGGAATATATCTCGTTACATCGATAGTGTTTTACCAGATAATTTCAGTTTTGATGATTCTGCCGTTCCGCAAACAACGGCCGATCACTGGGTTGCCTCAAGATTGGTGAGTACTCAACAATCGGTTCAAAAAGCACTAGATAATTACCGCTTTGGCGAGGCCTATGATTTGGTTTATCACTTCATTTGGGATGATGTTGCCGACTGGTACATTGAAGCCAATAAGTCATTATCTAGCGATGCCTTTTTAGCAAAAATTTTGAAGGAATGTTTGCTTATTGCTCATCCTTTTGCACCGTTCCTAACTGAAACAATTTGGCAGAATCTAGGATGGGAAAATTCCATTCTAGCTAAATTAAAATATTCTGAAATTATTAAATTTAATGATGTTAAGTCTACTGATTTTACAGAGGTTAAAGAGATAGTTACTGAGTCACGATATATCATTAAGGCGCTTGGCGCTAAAGACATAATTTTGAACTTTATTAAATCTGAAATAGTTAATGAAAATTCTGAAATTATAAAGCGTTTAGCCAGACTAAAAGCCATAGGCATTGTAGAGCAGGGAAATGGCATGAAACTTACCAGCACAAAGACGGACTGCTGGCTAAATATAGATGCATCTGAAGCTAAAAAGTATGTAGCTGAACTTAATGAAAAAGCCACGCAAGAAGAGCAGGGTATAAAAATCCTGAAGGGAAGGCTGGCTAATAAAGGTTATGTGAGCAATGCTCCTGCCAAAATTGTTGAGCAAACCAAAAATCAGCTCCTAGAAGCCGAGGAAAGATTAAAAAGCATAAGAAGTGAGGCTGAGCGCTTCAAAAGCTAATCTGCGGGCTGTAAAGCGCTCAGAACGCGTTTTGTAGACTCTTCCACCCTTGAGTCATCAAACCACAGAGTGTGCCAACCTTGCTTTTCAGCAGCCATTAAGTTTACTCTGGAGTCGTCAATTAGCAAGATTTGGTTGGCGGGTACCCCAGCCTTGTCTCTGGCAATTTCAAAAATTTCAGGTTCAGGCTTAACTGCTGCTACTTCAGATGAATCAACTATGGCATCGTAATGTATGTTTGGCAGCTGACCATTTTTGCGCATTGAACCCAAAAGGCCCGGCATAATATTTGTCAGTAAACCTACTCGGTAGTGCTCGCTAGCCCACTTCAAAGTGTCCTGCATTTTAACTATCGGTTCTACATTTTCTAGATAAAAATCTTGCCATCTTACTCCGTCAACGCCTATTTTCTTGGCAAGTTTATTGTTAAACTCGGCAATACTTATAGCACCCTTGCAGGCTTCGTCGTTGTAGTGCCAAAATGCTGTTTCTACCAGATCAGATGGCGCTCCTGTGGCCTCAGCCAATTTAGCAAAAGCTCTCTGATAAAAATGCACTAGACAGCCGTTGACATCAAAGAATATGAAGCTGTTGCCGCTCTTGGTCTTCTTGAGAAGACGACCGGCGTGCGCAGCTCGGTTACCCAGTAATTCATCTAGACCTACGCCCACGGCATTGGCAATAGCAAGAACCGTAAAAATGGAAGGTGACTTGATGGCGCCACGCTCAATTTTGGTCAGTGTAGAAAAGCTAATGTTGGCCTTGTGACACAGCTGTTGCTGAGTTAGACCAGCATCCAGACGCATGCTTTGTAATTGTTTGCCCAAACTCTTCTCATCCATAGCCTTATAGTACTAAAAAGGTAATGTTTAAACAAACTTTAAGTAGTACTAAATGGCTAATTATCTATTGGTAACAGAGATATTATCGTGTAAAAAACTATCGTAGAAATTACAAATATTACTCCTACTAGTGTTGCTACCTGTCCAGTGTTGCCGTAGCCAACTCTTTTGCCTAAAACAGTGTAGGAGATAGCAGCTAAACCGGCTCCGAAAAAGATAGCGTAAAAAATATTCATAAGCTTATTTTAATTAATTTTTAATAATTCCGCCATTTTCGCTAAATCTTCAGATGAAGGAGCATTTTCGGGGCTGGGGATATGTCTGAATTCAGCTTTAGTATTGAATGGCAAAACATGCACATGAGCATGCGGCACATCCATGCCCAAAACTTCTATTCCAACATATTTTGGTTTAATTTTGTCTCTAATTTGGCGACCAATAAGCTGAACAGTTTTCATGACAGCCTGGTAATCTTCGCTTTCTAGATCCCATAAAAATTCACTGGGATTTTTGGGCACTACCAAGATGTGCCCAGGTTGAATTGGATTAATATCTAAAAAGGCAAAGGTTTTGTCATCCTCATACACCTTGTGGCAGGGGATTTCACCCTTAATAATCTTTGTAAATATTGTCTCCGCCATTACTGACATTATAAACACAGAATCAATCAATAGTTATTAAATTTTCATTAAATCTAACATATATTGTTTGCTAATTACAGCTATCAAGCCTTTATATCCTAGTTATGGCACTTAGAAAATTTAGCGGCTGGATCTTGGTGATATTATTTTTATTTATTTGTTTGTTTCTTTTGCAGAAAGTTATAAAGGTTAACGCCCAAGACCCCGTAGCTAACTGGATCAACCCCCAAAGCATCACTCTCAAGCAAATTACTCCACAAAGTGGCCCTCAAAATGAACCTTACTTCTTCGAAAACCTTGATTGCTCACTAATAGACTACCGTCAAGCAGCGACAAGCAACATGAAGACAGGCTGTTTTACTAATACGGACTACGGAATGGTTGACACAGATAGCTACACAGTTATTTTCAATGGTACTGATGAGGGACAAAGCCTGACGCCATACAGTGACAGAGATATCATTGTTCCATGGCCGAACGCCACGGCTCTTTTAAATTTATCGAACTCTAGTAGTGAGGGCGCGTATTTATCAATGTATAAAAACCCATTAGGGACAATGGGTGACAAGCGCAACTTGCTAACCCAAATAACAGGTAAGCAAATATCCGCTTTTCCAGAAGTTCTGTTCACCGATACTGCAGGGAAAAGACTAATCGTTAACCCTAAGTCCATTGCTTTCTCTAGCGATGGATCTTGGATGGTGGCCGAAACTACTTACGGTTCTTTTGTGCGAATTAATGTTGCCACAAATAGTGTCCTGGCCTTTGCGCCTTCTTTTACCAGATTAGGTTTTAGTGGTTTGCTGGACTCTCAGGTAGCAATCAGCGGTAGCGGCAGGTATGTTGCCATATCCAACAATAACAGCCGGACATTCAAGATTTATGATCTTAACACTTGTTCAAGCTCTGTAATGGAAACTAAAAGTAATTTTTGCGCATCTTACGACTATGGACCCCTGATAAAAGAGAAAATAAACGGTCTTTCGTCAATTAAACATGTACGGTTTTCGAACTCCGAAATATTATCTTTTACTGCTAATTCATCTTTGCAAGATAAGAGTGGAGTCTACCTGATTTCACCTAACCAAATTAGCAACTATCTAGAATACTTAGCGATGGGAGATTCGTATACTTCAGGAGAAGGGGCATTTGACTACTTATCAGGAACTGATAGCAGTGTAAATCATTGTCACCTGTCCGCTAAGTCATACCCCTTACTGATAAAACGAGATTTATTTGGCAACAACAATGCTTATTCAGTGGCTTGCTCAGGGGCTCATATCAACGATGTGAGCAACGAAGACGGACGATATGTCGGTCAAGTAGCAAATGTGCCAAGTTACGATAATATGTCTGCTTATAGTCCTGAATTACTGAACGCCGTAAAAACTAATTTTCTGCCAGGCTACATAGCCCAGAACATGTTTGCAGCCGAATATCAACCTCGGATTATAACAGTTTCCATTGGCGGCAACGATGTTGGGTTTGGCGACATCCTAGAGACTTGCGCATTGCCCAAAGTGACCTTACACCAAAGTTCCAATGTTTGCTTTAACACTTACGAAGACAGGGTTGAAGTACTGAATTTAATAGATGAAACATCTAGCAAATGGAGGAGCTTATTTGAACAACTAAAAAACCAGGCCCCTAGAAGTACAATTTACGCCATAGGTTATCCAATCATGATATCGGGACAGGGAAGCTGTGGGCTTAATGTTCACCTCAACAAAAGTGAAATTGAATTTAT
>Ga0214923_10003853_pt1 | contig 18573 bp, 12 predicted proteins | sample LL1510_MetaG_FD_177993 | JGI IMG/M metagenome (GOLD analysis project Ga0214923, IMG submission 177993) | Freshwater microbial communities from Lake Lanier, Atlanta, Georgia, United States - LL-1510 | ecosystem: Environmental > Aquatic > Freshwater > Lake | place: USA: Georgia | collected... | reverse complement strand
AACTATAACAAATTAAGAAACTATAACAAATTAGGAAACTATACAAATTAGGAAACTATACAAATTAGGAAACTATAACAAATTAGGAAACTATACAAATTAGGAAACTATACAAATTAGGAAACTATAACAAATTAGGAAACTATAACAAATTAGGAAACTATAACAAATTAGGAAACTATACAAATTAGGAAACTATACAAATTAGGAAACTATACAAATTAGGCTTAAAAAATAATAGTGACTAACTTATATTAACTATTTTTAATATATTAAAATTTAACTATAAAACACCTTATAAAATTATTATTATTTTTTTAAGACAAATTAGGCTTAAAATAATAAGTGACTAACTTATATTAACTATTTTTAATATATTAAAATTTAACTATAAAACACCTTATAAAATTAGTTATTATTTTTTTTAAGACAAATTAGGCTTAAAAAAATAATAGTGACTAATTTATATTAACTATTTTTAATATATTAAAATTTAAACTATAAAACACCTTATAAAATTATTATTATTTTTTTTAAGACAAATTAGGCTTAAAAAATTAATAGTGACTAATTTATATTAAATGTTTTCTAATATAAATTAAAATTTTTAACTATAAACACCTTATAAAATTATTATTATTATTTTTTTAAGACAAATTAGGAAATTACCCAAATTAGGTTTAAAAGAAATTAATAGTGACTAATTTATATTAACTGTTTTATACTAATATTTTAATACTAATATTTTAATACTAATATTTTAATACTAATATTTTAATACTAATATTTTAATAATAATAAATTGATAATAATAAATTGATAATATACTAAAATTTAATTTTTTCTTCATATAGCATACCAACAGAAGCAAATATTGGAATTGTTCTAGTTATTCCATGATATTCATAATCTATTTTATTAAACCCATCCCTAAATTGAAGAATATTTAAATGACCCCCATAATGTTCTAATGTTCTCCAATGTGGAGCTGGAAATATTATTTTTAATTTAGTATTCATTAAATCATTATAAATTTTAAGTAAAAGAATAGTAGAATTATCATATAATTTATTGTGTTTTGAATCATTAATAAAAGCTTGACAACAATTAAATGAACAAAAAATACCATCTGTTTCATAAAAATAATGTTTTTGAGTCAAGTTTATATTATCATCTAATAATTCTTTACGTTGAGAAGTAATATCTTCTTTTATCGTATAAGTATCTTTACTTATATTAGAATAATATTTTTTCATTGCTTGACATGGTTTATAATTAATTGGACATCCTAACGGTAATGTATTAAATGGATTTCTACACCAAAAACAATGATATCTTAATAAATTAACATCTAATTTAGATTGCCAATCAATCATTGATATAAAACAATTATGAGTTTTTTTAGTTTCATCTAAAAAAGATACTATATTAGGAATATTTTTTTCATTATTATTATTTAATTCTGATAATTTAGTTGTAGTTGTATTATTATTTAATATTTCAATATTTGAAGCCAATGTATTATAATCATTAATATTATATTTAGAATGAATTTTTTCTATATCTAAATTATCAATAGAAAAATTTATTACTTTAAATTTTGACATTTTTTTTTTGTATTATTATTATTTCATATTTTCATTTTTTTTATTTAAATTTTCTATATTTTTTATTTTAGATTCTATAAATATAATAAACATGTCTAACATATGTACAATTAATAAATTTTGGTTGGAACAACCTCTTAATTTATTATGTAACTACGATTTAATACCTATGGATACAATGTCAGTAGCAGAACGAATGAATTGCTTAACTAGACTTGTATTTATATTATTTATAATTCTCTTATTATTTAATGTTAAATTTAGTTATTTATTTTTAATATTAGGATTACTATTTATAATTATTCTTTTCTATTTACAAAAAAGAGATATGCAACAAAATAATAATAATAACACTAATAATAATAATAACACTAATAATAGTAATATTAAAGAAAATTATATTTCTAATCTTAATATTAACAATACGAATACTAATAATACGAATATGAATACTAATAGCAATCTTAAAGAAAATTCTATTTCTAATACTAATACTAATACTAATAATACGAATAACCTTAATTCTAATATTAATACAACTTCTATATTAGGAAATTTTCCTCATTTTAATGATAATAAACAAATTAAAAATAACCAAAATTTACACAACATACCAAAACCTGAATATTTAGAAGGAACACCCATGACATGGACAAACAATAATTGCAGATATGGACAAGCTCAAGATGTTAAACTTGAAATTAAACCTGATTGGACATCTCCTAACCAACAACTTGTTGGGGGTCCTAATCCAAAAACATTAATTGCTCCAATTATTGTATCACCATCACATGATATAAGTTATTGGAAAACCAATAATTTAGTAAATCATTCAAGTATTAATGAACAATCTAATATCGATCTATATAAAAGTGGATATCTTATTCAAAATTCTTATCCTTCTTTAATACCACCAGATTTATATAATAATAATTATAATAATAATAATCAAGAAATTATATTACAAAATCAAAATGAAAAAAATGCTTTACCACCACAATTTCAAGATAGTAATTTAAAAAGATTAGACATTTTACAAAATAAATTTAATTCAGAAAAATTAAAAAATCTAAATATAGAAAATTATAACAATAACAATAACAATACGAATACTAATAATATAGAAAATAATATAGAAAATACTAATACTAATAATATAGAAAATACTTATAAATATCCATATCTTAAAACAGCTAAACCTTTTCAAGAAACTGTTATATTACCTAATGAATCAGGATGGGTAAATACAATGTGTGGCTATAATCCAGAACAATTATTTACTTCTGGATTACCTACTAATTTAGCCACTGGAAATTGCCAAAAAGATCCAATTATGAAAGATTATAATACAAATTTATTTACTCAAACTATACAACCTGGAGTATATACTACTAACCAAATCAATGAACCCATAAACTCTAATATAGGAATTTCTTTTCAACAACAATTTCCCCCAACAACTATAAGTGTTAATGATAATAATATTCATTTTACCCAACATGATCCTCGTATAATTGAACCTGCGTTATACGAACCCGACTTGGCTACCATGACAGCTGCCACAGAAGCTAATATTTATGATCCAAGATTTACTGGATATGGTACTTCTTATAGATCTTATATCGACGAAGTAACAGGACAACCTAGATTCTATTATGATGATATTAATGCCATACGAATGCCCAATTATATTACACGCAGTAATATTGATTGGCAACCCTGGGCTGACCACTATGGACCTATTCAATCTGGTGACGAATTTGGAAATAAATGGACTAGTGACATTAGAACTTTAGCCAATCAAACTTTTTTAAATGGGGCACTTCAATTTAGAACTGAATTACAAGAAAGATTAATGCGCAAACATAATTCTAATGCTTGGCAGCAACGCCAAGCTCCAATAAGAACTGGTGGCCAAAGAATGCTTGGTGGAAAATCATGTTTCTAAATTATAAATTATTACATCATTTTATAACTAAATTTATTTAAAATATTAAATTTAGTTATCACAGGCGTGGGTATCTAGAAAATAATAAAGAATAAAAAAATAAAGAAAATACAGAATAGAATAGAGAAAAAAATAGAATAGAAAAGAAAAGAAAAAAATAGAATAGAGAAAAAAATAGAATATAAAAAAATAGAATAGAGAAAAAAATAGAATAGAAAAGAAAAGAAAAAAATAGAATAGAAAAGAAAAGAAAAAAATAGAATAGAAAAGAAAAAAATAGAATAGAAAAGAAAAGAAAAAAATAGAATAGAAAAGAAAAGAAAAAAATAGAATAGAGAAAAAAATAGAATAGAATAGAATAGAAAAGAATAGAATAGAATAGAAAAGAATAGAATAGAATAGAAAAGAATAGAATAGAAAAGAAAAGAATAGAATAGAATAGAAAAGAATAGAATAAAGAATAAGAAAAAAATAGAATAGAAAAAAAAGAATAAAGAATAAGAAAAAAAAGAATAAAGAATAAGAAAAAAAGAATAAAAAAAAGAATAAAAAAAGAATAGAATAGAATAGAATAGAAAAGAATAGAATAGAATAGAATAGAAAAGAATAGAATAGAATAGAATAGAAAAGAAAAAAGAATAAAGGAAAAGAATAAAGAAAAAGAATAATTTATTTTAACTTATTAAATTTATATAGTCATAAAATGATATATTATAATTATTATGATTATTATATAATTTTAGAATATTATTTATTCTATCTGGGTTAAAAATTATTGACATTAATTCTTGTTTAAATATAAAATTAGATTTAGACATTTTTAAATAATCTAAATTATGAACTATTTGACTTATATCTAATTTTTCAATTAACCAAAACCAATTTATTTTATCTAAATTATTTATAATTATATGTATAGCATTTTTATTTATACTAATTCTAAACCAATCTATTTTTTTTAGATTTTTCTCTAATAATTTAATTGCTTTAGGATTTGAATTTATACTTAAACTACTCCAACAAATCATATTAGGATACTTTTCTAATATTTCAAACATTTTAGAATTTGAATTTGAACTTAACATAAACCAATCTAATTTATTTAAATTATTTTTTAATAATTCTGCAGCTTCATCATTAATATTTGAACTTAACATATACCAATCTATTTTATTTATATTTTTTTTTAAAAATTCTATTGCAATAGGATTTCTACTTAAAAAAGACCAATTTATTTTATCAATATTATTTTCTAATAATTTTATAATTTTTGGATTAGTATTAATACATAAATATGGCCAATTTATTTTTTTTTGATTTAATTCTAATAATTCTATAGCACCATCATTTGAATTATAACTTAAATTAGACCAATCAATATTAATTATATTATTCTTAAGAATATTAATTGCTTTTATATTTATATTAGCACTTAAATTAAACCAAAATAATGTATCTTTATGTATTTTATTAAAATTAATTTCTATCATTTTTAATGCTTCATCATTTATATTACCAGCTAATATACTCCAATTTATTTTATTTCTATTGCATTTTAAATAATATATTATTTTATTATTTTCATTTTTACATAAATTATTCCAAAACCAATTATTTTTATTCTCAATTTTATCTATATTATCTAATAATATATCTACCATATTATCATTAGAATTTTTACATAAACATGTCCAAAACCAACTATCTTTATAATCAAATTTATCTTTAAATTCATCATTTATATCGGAATAAATAGGCTTAAATAACATTTATATTTATTATATTTATAATTATATTTATATTTAATATATTATAATTCTTTATATTCTTTATATTTTTGTATTCTTTATATTTTTGTATTCTTTATATTTTTGTATTCTTTATATTTTTGTATTCTTTATATTTTTGTATTCTTTATATTCTCTATATTAGATGTACATTAATATTTATAATAAAATTTACTTCAAATTAGAATGTGGTATGATATTTTAGTATTTGATTATATGTATGGATGGCTTCCAATTAATATAAAAACAACTACTATGAAAACAAATGATAATACTGGTAATTTAGATATGTGTGTATATGCGTACACAAATACAATTTTGGATATCCATACAAATAAATCTTATGAAAATAAAAAAAATGAGTGATATACTTTTCAATGAATTAAAAAATAAAAAATATAACACTAAGAATAAGAAAGATTATTATTTTATAGTATTAAATAAAACAAATGCAAATGATATAATTGTTAATAGTGTAAAAGGATTAACAATATTAACATCAAACATAAATAATTTACCATTTCAAGTTTGTTGAGATAAAATTATTTATTGATTGCTTACAAAAACCAAAACCAAAGTTGGAAAGAAACATTTATGTCAAATATATGTACATTAAATTTATAAATATTCACTAGGAATATAAGAATTACATATTTGCCTATGACCTATTTTAAATCTACCAGAAAACATAAAATTATTTTTGAATGTATTACTATTTATATACGATACTATATTATTTAAATTACACTTTTTGGTTGGTTTAAGCATTATTAATCCACCCCCAAAATAATTAACTTTACCTAAAAATGATACATTTAATTTTCGTGTTAAATTATAAATATAAATACAATCTTTACCCAAATTACTATTTATAGTACTAATATTTCTAGGAGCTCCCCATTCAAACCAATTATTTTCATTAAACTTTCGTATTTTTCTTTCAATAAGTTCTTTTTTGTATTCTAATAAATATTTATTAATTTTTTCATCATTACATGGATACTTTTCTATAAAAATATATTTATCAATTTTATCTTCACCATTTAATACTTCTATATTACCAAATTCTTCATTTTTATAAACTTTTTCTTTTCCACTAACAAGACCAACATAAATATCAAAATAGTCTTGGAACATAACATTATTGTTATTTTTTTCTTCTTCAAAAATAATTAATCCTTTATTGTTTGTAATATAAAGTAATTTATTATTATAAATTACTTTTTTGTCAATTAAACTATTTTTATAATATCTAAAAACAATAACATCAATAGATGCATTCTCAAACATTTTTTCATTATGAGGATGAAATATATGAGTAAATGTTCCATTGGTCATCATAACATTTAATAATTTTGAAGCACTTGTTAACTTAAAAAAATCAGACGGAACAATAAATATTAGCTCACCATTATCATCAAGTAAATTATAACATTTTCTAGTAAAATCAATATACAAATTTCCTTTTTTAGTTCTAACATATGGTGGATTTCCTACTATTGTTTTGTACGTTTTTGTAATTGTTTGTTTCATAAAATCACCATAAATAACTTTGTGTTTTTCAATTTTATCTACTAATTTAATTTTTGTATCAATTTCATACATATCAAATATTATATTTGGTATTTTATCTTTGATATATGCAATTAAATTACCTTGTCCTATACATGGTTCTAAAATATTAAATGGATTATTTAAAATAAACTCAAATACTTTTTGTTTAAGTTCATTATGAGTTGTAAAATATTGACCCAAGTTGTGTTTTGTTGTTGACATACTTAATATCTAAATTTATAGTATCTCCTATTTTAAATTAATAATCAAATTTATTTAATTTTAAAAGAATATGTTAACGCAACAAAGCTCCAAAGTCTCATAAAAAGACTTTGGAGCTTTGTTGCTTACTGCTTTACTATTACTATTACTACTTACATTCACTTACTATTCATTCACTTACTATTCACTTACTAATTTTAAATATTTATTTTTAATTATTTTTCACTTTTACTTTATTTTGAAACCTCTTACTTATTTTCTACTTTGAAATTTTTCAAATTTGAGAACTTACTTTTTTCACTTTACTTTTTTTTACTTACTTTTTTTTACTTTACTTTTTTTTACTTTACTTTGTTTTATTTCTCAACTTTAAAAATTTACTGTAGATTTTTCTATTTAGCTTGTTATTTCTTCATTAGAAGCTTTCTACTTTAACTTTCTACTTTAACTCTAACTTTTGGGACTTACTTGGAATATGGAAATTTACTTTTTTTTAGACTTGGGAATTCGCTGCTGACCTCCCCCTCCTCCTCCTTTTTTAGTTTTTTTTATTTGCACTTGTGGTTCTTCTTCAACTTCTGGTTCAGGTTCTACTACTTCTGGTTCAGGCTCTGGTTCAGGCTCTGGTTCAGGCTCTGGTTCAGGCTCTGGTTCTGGTTTATTTACTTCTTCTTCATTATTAGAAGAAGAAGTCAAATTTTCTTTTTCTTTTTCATATCTTTCTTTATCTTCCAAAGCTAATCGCTCAAATTTTTCTAATTCAGTCTTGCCTTTTTTTGTTTTATTTTCTTTTAGTTCATTCCACTTAACTCCTAGAGCCTTAGTTACATCCCTAGGATTAGCATCACCACCTAATTCTTCTTTAACAATTGCTCTATACTCTGAACAGAAAAATATATAAGCTGTCTTACCTTTTTTTGGTAAATTTGAATCTTTAACTTTTTTTGGTAAATTTGAATCTTTAACTTTTTTTGGTTTTTTCTTATTGTTATTTAACTCTTCACTACTTGGTTGCTGATACGTTTCAAGGTCATTTGCATACCTAACTTTATCTTCTTGGTACATATTATTAAACTTGTCAAGTATTTCTTGGTCTTCTTTGGTCTCGCTTGTTTTCAATTTTGACCACTGAACTCCCAATTCTTTAAGAATATCTTTAGCCCCCGGTTCTTCACCCTCTAAACTTTCTCTCAACAACTCTTTAATTTGTTCCCGATACTCCATGCAAAAATAATTGTAAGCTGTCTTGGGACGTTTTGGAGCATTAACATCTTTGATTTTTTTATTTTCTTGTTCTTGTTCTTGTCCTTGTCCTTGTCCTTGTCCTTGTCCTTGTTTCTTTCCTTTTCTTTTTTGACCATCTTCGCTTTTAGTCGCCGTTTTTAACAATCCCATAAATTCCATTTGAGTTGTTTCCAAATTCCACTCGGCAATCATATCTTCAGAGCCATGCTCTTGAATAAAGCATTGAATAAATTCTTGAATTTTTTGTATTTTTGACATTTTCTTTATTTCAAAATTTACCTTAAAAGTTAATATAAAAAATCAAGTTCAAATTACACATAAATTAGCCTAAACGCAAAAAAGCTCCCAGAGTCTAATATTAGACTCTGGGAGCTTTTTTGCGTATTTAATATATATTAAATTATTTATTTAAAATTTAAATTTTTATAAAAAGAAAATTTTAAGAGGGAACCAATTATACTAGGAATCAAATACCAACTCTAAAGAGCTAGTCATTGTAGGGCAAAAAAGCAAGTTTAACACCTTTGGAGCTCGGTGGTGTTTCCCTCGATGGGTGAAGAGAAACATGAGAAGTCTTAAGCGTGCTAGACTTGGTCAGTTAAAACTAACCAGACTCCTCCCCAATGAGAAACCCTTCTAAAAGGGTATCCAGTGACAACTTACTTTGGCGGTGAATAGCCCACCAAAAAATTTAAGTTAAAAAAATTAAAAAAATAGAGGAACCAATTATACTAGGAATCAAATACCAACTCTAAAGAGCTAGTCATTGTAGGGCAAAAAAGCAAGTTTAACACCTTTGGAGCTCGGTGGTGTTTCCCTCGATGGGTGAAGAGAAACATGAGAAGTCTTAAGCGTGCTAGACTTGGTCAGTTAAAACTAACCAGACTCCTCCCCAATGAAGACTCCCTTTTAAAGGGGTATCCAGTGACAACTTGCTTTTGGTGGTGAAAAGCCCACCAAAAAATTAAAAAAAAAAGAAATTAAAAAAAATAGGGGAACCAATTATACTAGGAGTCAATACCAACTCTAAAGAGCTAGTCATTGTAGGGTAAAAAAGCAAGTTTAACACCTTTGGAGCTCGGCGGTGTTTCTCTAGATGGGTAAAGAGAAACGTGAGAAGTCTTGAGTGTGCTTAGACTTGGTCAGTTAAACTGACCAGACTCCTCCCCAATGAAACTCTCTTTTAAAAGGGAGTATCCAGTGACAACTTGCTTTTGGTGGTAGAGAACCCATCTACTTTTTTATATAAAAAGTTAATATAAAAAATCAAGTTCAAATTATACATAATTAATGTAAACGCAAGAAAGCTTCCAAAGTCTATGTTAGACCTTGGAAGCTTTCTTGCGTTATTAAATTATTTATATTATATTTATTTATATTATATTATATTTATATTATATTTATTTAATTTATATTATATTTATTTAATTGAGAACCAATTAGATTAGGAGACAAATACCAATTTTAGGAACTGGTCATTAAAAGGTAAAAGCAAATTCATACTTTTGGAGCTCGATGGTGTCTTCCCTGGTCAAATGACCGCTAACCTGGTGGAAGAAGACATGAGAAACCTTAAGCGTGCTAGACTTGGTCAGTTAAACCAACCAGGCTTCTCCCCAATGAAGAACCCTAAAAAGGGTATCCGGTATAAATTTACTTTGGTGCTGCCCACCAAGCTTGGCAATATTTTATATTATTTTTATTATAAAATTTCAAATTTATATTTTAATTTAAATCGTGACTGAATCTACAATACTTACCATGCTTACATGGTACTTTATCTAGTATAAATTTACATACTTTTAAAGTCATTTTTAAATGTTGTGTTGGTATGTTATTATTAATAACAGTATTAACAGGTTGATTAATTCTTGTGAAATAATTACTTTTAGTTTCTAAAGGATGAATAAACTTACATATTTTATTATTATTAGTATTTAAATACTCATTATTTATTTTTTTTACACAAAAACATTCAGTTTTGAAATTACAAGAAGGAATGTTTAATTCTTCTTGAGAATGTGCGAATCTACAATTTATACCATGTCTGCATTTTATACCTTTTTCTATAGAATCACACATTTTAGTTTTAAATAATGTTGGATTGGTACTTATTTCTTCACAAACTATATTATTAACATTTTCATCATAATCATCTTTATTAAAGATAATAATTTTAACTTTGTCATCTTCGTCATCTTCGTCATCTTCGTCGTCATCGTCTTCATCATCTTTATTATTAATATTATTATGATTTTTAATAATATTATTATCCTTAATCTCACTATCTTTAATATCACCATCTTTAATATCACCATCCTTAATCTCACTATCCTTAATCTCACCATCCTTAATCTCACTATCTTTAATCTCACCATCCTTAATCTCACTATCCTTAATTTCACCATCCTTAATCTCACCATCCTTAATCTCACCATCCTTAATCTCACTATCTTTAATCTCACTATCTTTAATCTCACCATCCTTAATCTCACCATCCTTAATCTCACCATCCTTAATTTTAGTATTTTTATTAGTTACAGAAATATTAATTTTTACTATATCAGCCCAAGATTTTGGGCCATTACATACTTCACATGTTATACTGTTTTGTATTTCTAATACTGTATTATTACAATTATTATTTAATGATACATTACTAATACTATTTACTAATGTTGAATTAGCTTGATTATTTATTGAATTATTAGTTTCAATATTTTTATTAGTTTCATTATTTATAGCAATTTTAATACCTAATCTTAAGAGTACGTTTTCTTTCGTTTCATTTGGATGAATAAATTTGCATGCTCTATCTTTACAATTAATAAATTTATTATCTATTAGTTTAGTAAAAACACAATCTAATCCAAATTTACAATTTAAAATACTTAACTCTTGTAATGAATGAGCAAATTTACAATTAATACCATGTTTGCATTTTATATTACAAGTAATTGAATTGCATAATGTTGTTTTTAATATTTCATTATTAGAATTATTAGAGTTATTAGAGTTATTAGAGTTATTAAAATTATTAGAGTTATTATAACTATTAGAATTTTGATTAAATGGAGCTGCACCCATTTTTATAATGGTTTTAACTACTTTTACTACTTTTTCTTTTACTACTTTTTCTTTTACTACTTTTTCTTGAATTACTAATTCTTGATTAGCTACTAAAATTTTCTTTTTACGAGAAATTTCTTGCCAACCTTTACACTTGTCTGATTCTCTATAATTTCCACATGCACATTTTTCAAATATTATTTCTGATTCTTTAACATTAAAATTAGAACCAATTAATGACCCATTTATTTCTACAAATTCACATATATGTGAATTTTCTACTTTATCTTCTACTTTATCTTCTACTTTATCTTCTCCTACTTTATCTTCTCCTATTTTATCTTCTACTTTATCTCCTACTTTTTCTGTTTTATTTAAATTTACTTTTGATTCTACTACTTTTGATTCTACTACTTTTGATTCTACTACTTTATTTTCTAAATTTTTTAGTTCTTTTTTTTGTTTTTTTCTTAGTGATCTTCTTGCTTTAATTATTGCTAACGCGGCTTCTTGAGAAACTGCATCAAAAGCAACTATTGCTTTACGTCCTCGTGATTTACCACCTCCATTTCGTCTATGACCCCAAGGATGAGTACCACATGCATTTCGTTCATCTTTAATTCTTTTTTCTCTTTCTTCGACTGCAAGTTTTTCGCATTCTAATCGTTTCAATTTGCCACCTTCACTTTCAGTTGGTAAATCAGCCAGTAAAATTTCTTGTTGTACTTTTTTCTGAGTTTCTTGGGCAAGAACAGTCAAAATCTCTTGATGTTTTTCAATTGCAAATTCTTCATCTTGTTGTCGTTTAACTTGTTCAGCACAGTATGCTTGTACTTCTTGAAGTGTGTTAAAGTTACTATTCTTCGCCGCCAATTGAACTGGTAGTGGATAATATCGCGGTTTGTTTTCCTTCATAAAATGAACCCATGGAAAAATAATGTCCTCATCAGACTCTGTCGGATCAAAGTCATACTTTGATTTTACAACAAAATCTTCATAATCTGTCATAATTTCGGACGAGTCATACTCATCTTCATCTTGACAAAAATCATTTTCCCATAGATTCTCTTCAATATATGTTTTTTCTGTGTATTTCATTTCTTAATATTTTATTAATTTTGTTATTAATAAAATTCAAGTTCATTTTAAACAGAAATATTATAATTCTTCCCTCTTCCCTCATCTTTATTTTCCTTCCCCCATCCCTATTTCCCTTCCCTCATCCCTATTTCCCTTCCCTTTTCCCTATTTCCCTTCCCTTTTCCCTATTTTCCTTCCCTCATCTCTATTTCCCTTCCCTTTTCCCTCTTTTCTTTCCCTTATCCCTATTTCCCTTCCCTTTTCCCTATTTTCCTTCCCTCATCTCTATTTCCCTTCCCTTTTCCCTATTTTCCTTCCCTTTTCCCTATTTTCCTTCCCTTATCCCTATTTCCCTTCCCTTATCCCTATTTCCCTTCCCTTTTCCCTATTTCCCTTCCCTCATCCCTATTTCCTTCCCTTTTCCCTATTTCCCTTCCCTCATCCCTATTTCCCTTCCCTTTTCCCTATTTCCCTTCCTCATCCCTCTCATCCCATTTCTTCCTCCCTTTCCCATTTCTCTCTATTGCCATTTCTCTCTATTGCCATTTCTCCCTTTTCCTATTTCTCTCTATTGCTATTTTTCCCTTTCCCATTTTTCCCTTTCCCATTTTTCACAATCCCTCCTTCGTCATTTCTTTTTTTCCTTGTTTATTATGATTAATTAATTGATAAATTAGAAAAAATAATATTTTTATTTTTTTTAGGATTTTTTTTTAATTTTTTATTATTATTATTATTATTATTATTTATATCATCTAAAATAATTTGTTTTAACCAATCTATTCGTAAAATAATATCTTCGACATTTAAATTATAATTTATTTGATAAATTAAATTATAAAATTCTTTGTCGTGAATATTTAATTCAATTTGATTTAATGAATCTAACATATTATCAAAAGATAATGTTTGTTCTATTTCTTGGAATTTACGTTTAGACATGATATATAATGTAATTATAATAATTTATTATAAATTATTATAAAATTTCAAATTTGAATACTTAGTTATATAATTTAAACTGTAATTATTTTTTTAAAAGAACCAGTAGTTCTACATATAGGACATATATTTTTAATTTTCAAGTTACAATTAAAGCATATACATAAATGTCCGCATTCAATATTTACATATGTTGATTCTTCTGATAAGCAAATACAGCAAAAATTATTATTAATTTTATTTAATAAATTATTATTTAATTTTGTGTTTTCAGTTTGTAAATTAGTTATAATATTTTTTAATAATATAATATCTTGTTTAAGATTATGAATTTGTATTTTCATGTACGTTTTTATAAATAATTTATCAGTATCGCTACCAATATTTCCTTCATCAAATTCTATATTATTAATATTTATTAAGTATTTGAATTATTTTATATTTATTTTTTTTTGTTTATATTAATATTATTTTTTAATTAAATTTATTTTAAATAATAATATATAATAATAAATATTATATAATAAATGACTGATTTTAAAATTATATCAGATATAAAGCTAAGTAATTTAGAACAATTAACTGGTGTAACACCAGGAAAATATGATTACCCGTCAATTACAGTAGATGCCACAGGTAAAATAATAGAAGCAAGTAGTTTAACAGTACCAGATATAATTAAACCAGGTTATACTCCAACAGCTACAATTGGAGCTGTAGCAACAGTAGGTGGTAACGTGACAACCTATATGACAATTGATTCAGCTCCAGCATTAGAGAAAACTGGGGTTACCGCGGGAACATATAATTATGCTACAATTACAGTAGATGCAACAGGTAGAATAATAGGAGCAAGTAGTTTAACAGCACCAGCTACTGCGGGATATACTCCAACAGTTACAATTGGAGCTGTAGCAACAGTAGGTAAAGCAACAACCTATATGACAAGTGATTCAGCTCCAGCATTAGAGAAAACAGGAGTTACTGCAGGGCAATATAATTATGCTACAATTACAGTAGATGCCACAGGTAGAATAATAGGAGCAAGTAGTAATTATACTAATAATAATATGTATTTAATTAATAATAATTTTGTAACAAATATTTCATCAAATAATATAAATATAACAAATAATAATAATAATTCTTTTCAACAATTAAGTTTAAATTGTAAACAATTAAATATAAATGATTCTGTAAATAATTTTAAATTTTCAGTAGGAGAAAATGAATTAAATATAGAAAATACATCATCTAATATATATACTTCACATCAAGCATCTGCTAGTTATTTTGTAGATCCAAGCTTTAGTATTTCAAATCCTTTACAAACTACAATATCGCCAAATAATATTAATTTAGAATATGGAATTACTTCATCAACCAATATATCATCAAATATTATAACAATGACAAATAATAAAAATCAACAATTAAGTTTAAATTGTAAAGAATTAAATATAAATGATTCTATAAATAATTTTGAAACAAATATTTCATCAAATAATATAAATATAACAAATAATAATAATAATTCTTTTAAACAATTAAGTTTAAATTATGAAAAATTAAATATAAATGATTCTGTACATAATTTTCAATTTTCAGTACAAGAATATGAATTAAATATACAAAATACATCATCTAATTTATATACTTCGCATCAAGCATCTCTAAGTTATTTTGTAGATCCAGGTTCTAGTGGTTCAAATCCTTTACAAACTGAAATATCACCAAATAGTATTAAACTACAACCAAATCAAAATTTGAGTACGAAAATAAGTTGTGATAATAATGGTAATTTAAATATAATATCTAATGGAAATGGAGGTATTATAAATAATGGAAAAGTTGTTCCGGTTGGAAGTGCTCCACCACAATTTTTAATTGGGGCAACATCAATATTTGGTACGGCAACAACCTATATGACAAGTGATTCTGTTCCAGCATTAGAGCAAACGGGGGTTACTGCAGGAACATATACATCACCATCAATTACAGTAGATGCAACAGGTAGAATATTAGGAGCAAGTAATAATAAATTAAGTTATTGTAATATATCATTTACTAGTAGTTCAACTATAGATATACAAATTATTAGTACAAATGTATATCAAGATATTTTAACAAATCCACCAACAAATTTATTTTTGAATTCATTTATGTCATCTGATTTTATAATAAATAATCAAACAAATGGTGAAATAAAATATATTGGTTTATATAATTTAACAATAAATATTAATTCAATTTGTAATTTAATAAATGCAAATTTAAATACTATAAGTCAAATTGGGTTTTGTTTATTTTATAATTTAAATGGTAATTCTGGATATTCAAAAATAATTAATTCGGAAACATTTGGATATAATAGTACTCTTATATCTACAAATTTATCAAATCAAACAATTATAAATATAACTCCGAATACGTTAATAAAAATGCAAATACAAAATATATCAAATACTAATAATATAAAAATATTTTTTGCAAGTTTACAAATTACTAATTTAGGATATAGTAATTAAAATCATTATAAAATATAAATATAATTATATTTTATTTTATTTTATTTAATAAAGAATTAATAATAATATGAATAAAAATTTATTATCTAAAACAATTAATAATCAGATTACTTCATCTAATCAAACAACATATTATAATCCTACTTTTACAATAAATTCAAATGGAACAATTTCAAATATTACTAATAATAATACAGGCGCAACTCCATCAGCTAAAATTGGAGCAACTGTTAAAGTGGGTACCGCAATTACATTAATGACAAGTGATTCAGCTCCAGCTTTAGAACAAACTGGAGTTATTCCAGGAACATATCAAAATTCTTCAATTATAGTAGATGCCACTGGTAGAATAACAGGAGCAAGTAGTTTAACAGCATCAAATATAATTCAAGGAAATTTTAAAAGTGCAAAACCAACAGCAACAATTGGTTCTGTACCCAAAATAGGTACAGCTAGTACATTTATGACAAGTGATTCGGCACCAGCTTTAGAACAAATAACTGGACTTACTCCAGGAACATATAAATGGCCTGCTATTACAGTTGATTTTACAGGTCGAATTATTACAGCAAATAGTTTTGTTGGAGCAACTCCAACATCTTCTGTTGGGGCTACATCAAAATTAGGTACGGCGCTTACATATATGACAAGTGATTCAGCTCCACCTTTAGAACAAATAATTGGACTTACTCCAGGAACATATACAAATTCTAGTATTACAGTAGATGCCACGGGTAGAATAACAGGAGCATCTAGTTTGTTATCTTATAATATAACTATAGGATATACTCCAACATCTTTTATTGGTTCTACACCCAAAATAGGTAAAACAACAAGTTATATGACAAGCGATTCAGCTCCAGCTTTAGAAAAAATATCTACTCTTATTCCAGGTACATATTCTAGTAATACTGCAATTCAGGTAGATGGGACAGGTAGAATAATTGGAGCATCTACTTTAAAGCCAATTAATATTATAAAATCAGGTAACCCAACATCGTTTATTGGTGCCACAGCCAAAATAGGTACAGCAACAACATATATGACCAGTGATTCAGCTCCAGCATTAGAAAATATATCTACTCTTATTTCAGGTCAATACAATATGAATACTGCAATTAATGTAGATGCAACAGGTCGAATAATAGGAGCAAGTGTTCTTCAACCACTTCTTTCGGTAGGTTATACACCAACAGCTACAATTGGTGCCACAGTCAAAATAGGTCAAACAACAGTATATATGACAAGTGATTCATGTCCAGCTTTAGAACAAATAATTGGACTTACTCCAGGAACATATTTGAGTAATACTGCAATTCAAGTAGATGCTACAGGTAGAATTATAGGTGCAAGTACTTTACCATCATATTCTTCTATATATCCAGGCTATACACCAACTTCTACTATAGGTTCATTACCCAAAATAGGTAAAGCAACAACATATATGACAAGTGATTCAGCTCCAGCTTTAGAACCAACTGGAGTAATTCCAGGTACATATCAAAATTCTCAAATTCAAGTAGATGCTACGGGCAGAATTATGGGAGCAAGTAGTTTATTTGCACCAATACTATCAATTACAAGTGCTCCACCAACTGCTACAATTGGCGCCACCGTAAAAATAGGAACAGCTACAACATATATGACAAGTGATTCAGCTCCAGCATTAGAAAAAACAGGCGTTGTTCCAGGTACATATTCTTCAAATGCTTTAATTAAAATAGATAATACAGGACGAATTTTATCGGCAACTACTTTATCAAATAATGTTATTACTCCTTATATTATGAATAATATAAAATTGTCTAAATTAAATAATACAATAAAAAATAATATTATTATTAATGAACAAATTAATTTTTGTACATTATCACATAATAATATAAATGGAACCAAATTAAATATATTAGATATAACTAAATATATAAATATTGAAAATATTTTATCTAAATATTCATTATTAGGAAATTTTATATTAAATAATGAACAAATAGGAGAAATTAAATATATTGGTAATAAAGATATTGTAGTTAAAATAATATATTCAGGTTGTATTATAGATTCATTAATAGATGGAATAGCAGTATTTTATAATTTAGGAGGAAATAATGAATATACAAAAATTGAAAATTTTGAATCAAATAATATACCAAATTTATATAATGAAACAATAGTTAATATAATTCCAAATACATTAATAAAATTACAAATAAAATCAGCAAATACAAATGTTAATATTTTTGCATTAAAATTACAAATATTTAATGTATAATAATTTAATTTATAATTTATAATTTATAATTTATAATTTGTTTTTAATGTTTTAATGTTTTAATGTTTAATGTTTTAATGTTTTAATTTAATGTATAATAATTTAATTTATAATAATTTAATTTAATTTAATGTTTTAATGTATAATAATTTAATTTAATGTTTTAATATATAATAATTTAATTTAATTTAAGTTTTAATGTATAATAATTTAATTTAATTTAATGTTTTAATGTATAATAATTTAATTTAATTTAATGTTTTAATGTATAATAATTTAATTTAATTTAATGTTTTAATGTATAATAATTTAATTTAAT
>Ga0214923_10003852_pt1 | contig 18576 bp, 19 predicted proteins | sample LL1510_MetaG_FD_177993 | JGI IMG/M metagenome (GOLD analysis project Ga0214923, IMG submission 177993) | Freshwater microbial communities from Lake Lanier, Atlanta, Georgia, United States - LL-1510 | ecosystem: Environmental > Aquatic > Freshwater > Lake | place: USA: Georgia | collected... | reverse complement strand
TTTCGTTTTATTTTTGTTTTTTACATCCTCGTAGTATTTTAACATATTTTTAATAAATTTTTTCTCTCTAAATGTATCTAAATTAAGTAAAAATTCAAAATAATTTATATCATATTTACCTTTAGTATCTAGTCTTTGTACAAATGTAAAATAATCTACTACATTATTTCCTATTTTCGATCTTTCTGATATCATATTTGCGTTTGTACCTATCTCTATAAGTTTATTCATTTCTTTTTCAACATCTTGTAATTGAATATTTTTTATATGTTTAGATATGTTATTTTTTTCTTCTTTTGTATAATTTTCTTTTAACATTATTATTTGTTAAGAGAATTTTTATTTTTTTATAACTTTTTTATTAAAATTTAACATGTAATTTTTAAAATTAGTTATTTTTTTTTCAATATCACTATAATCTTCTTTTTGTATAATTGATGGTGGAATTAGCATATACCAATTATCTTTATTTTGTAAAATTTGCCAATATTTATCTATTCTATAAGATGAATTACTTTGTTCCTTTAATAAATTTTTTACTCCATCTTTAAAATTGTTTAATAATGTTGAATAATATTTTTTTTTAACTATATAACCTGTTGTAGTTAAACAATTATATATTTTAATACAATAATCTGTAACAAAATTGTATGGAACCATATTATTTCCAGCAATTAATACAACATCCCAATCTATATCTGAATTTAAAAATTTATTAATATTTTCTAAAAATATTTCAGGATTTAATATTTCTATGTCATCCTCACAAATCATAACATAGTCATAATTATTATTTATTGCTGTTTCAATACATTTAATATGACTTAAACTACAACCAATAGCACCATTTTTCATTTCAATAGCATTTAATCTTATTGGGTTTGTTATTTCTATTTTTGATAGTTCTTTTAATACTGATTCATTACGATCTTTTCTACGTTCTAAATTGATATATATTGTAGGTATATTATTAAATAACATATTTATATATATAAAATTATTATTTAAATTATTATTAATATTTAAATAATAAATATAATAAATATATATTATGAGTATACCTAAAATAATACATCAATTATGGATAGGTTCAAAGCCAGCACCAATAAAATTAATGAATACTTGGAGAGATAAACATCCTGAATTTGAATATATTTTTTGGAATGAAATAGAATTTGAAAAACGTGGGTTAATATTTAAATGTAAAGATAAAATTGATGAAATAGAGGAAATCAATGGAAAGGCTGATATAATAAGATGGGAAATATTATATAAATATGGTGGAATATTTATTGATGCTGATTCAATTTGTATTGAACCATTTGATGATGAAATACTTTCTAAAAAATGTTTTGCTGGTTGGGAACAAGAAAAAGTACGAAAAGGATTAATAGCTACAGGAACAATGGGATTTCCGAAAAAACATCCACTTGTTAAACAAGCTATTAAGTGGATAAATAATAATGATGTTAGTCAAGCAAAAGCTGGATTAATGGCTTGGCAATCAGTTGGACCAGGATTGTTAACAAGAATGTATAATACAGATAAATTTAACGATTTATTTATATTTCCAAGTTATACCTTTCTTCCGATACATTTAACTGGATTAGAATATAAAGCACATGGTAAAATTTATGCTTATCAAGCTTGGGGGTCAACAAAAAATAGTTATGACACAATGAATTCATTAGAGCTACCAATTCAGTTTTCTAAACCTTCAAATAGTGTAAGTATTTTAATATCTAGTTATAATACTAAAACAATTTATGTTCAAGAATGTTTAAATTCTATAAAACAACAAGTAGGTTTTTTTAATATAGAAGTAGTTTGGATAAATGATGGTTCAAATAAATTGAGCACAACATTATTAAAAAACTGTTTAGCTAATTTTGAAAATACGTCACGATTTACTAAAGTTATTTATCATGAAAATGAAATTAATATGGGTATTGGTTATTCTTTAAATTTAGGTATAACATTATGTTCAAATGAGCTAATAATTAAAATGGATAGTGACGATATAATGGTTGAGGATAGAATAGAAAGGCAAATGGTTTATATGGTAAATAATCCTGATGTCCAAATTTGTGGGGCACAAGTAACCTTTTTTAAAGACAATATTGAAAATAAAATGTATTCAACTAATCATCCAAGTATAACATGGGATGAATATAAAAAAATTAAATCACATTGGATAACAAACCACCCTACACTTTGTTATAGAAAAAACGCTATACTTAATATTGGAAATTACGATAAAAATAAATCTAGAATGACTGAAGATTTCGAGATAGCATTAAGATTATTGAAACAATATAAATATATATATAATTTTAATGAACCTTTATTATATTATAGAATACATGAAAATCAAGTAACAAATAATGGCGGGTTAGAAGGTCGTGAACATTGGAATAAAATAAGGGATGATTTAATTGAAAATCTAATAAATTCGTAATAAATAATATTATTTTTTACTTATATTATTTAAGATAATGGATAATTCATTAAATACTTTAAATAATGTTAATGATATAACTAATATTTTTTATATAAATTTAGATAGACGTATTGATAGAAAACAACATATTGAGAATCAATTAAAATTACTAAATTGGAAAGCCACAAGATTTTCGGCTATTTTACATCAATTTGGAGCATTAGGTTGTAGTTTAAGTCATTTAGCACTGCTTAAATATGCTAGAAACAATAATTTAGATCATATATTAATTTTAGAAGATGATGTTACATTTTTAGATCCTTCATCATTTTTAAATAATATTAATAATTTTTTAAAAAACCACAAAGATTTTGATGTTTTATTGTTAGCTGGAAATAATATGGGACATTATAAAAAAATTGACGATTGTTGCGTTAAAATTTCACATTGCCAAACAACAACTGCTTATTTAGTAAAAAATCATTATTATGATACATTAATAGATAATTATGAAAATGGTATTAATCTATTACAATTATATCCTAACAAAAAAAATAATTACGCAATAGATCAGTATTGGTGTTCATTACAATTACTACATAATTGGTATTTATTAATTCCTTTAACAGTGGTTCAACGTCCTGATATAAGTGATATTGAAAAACGACCAATTAATTATACATCAACTATGCTAGATTTAGATAAGAAAGCATTTTTTAAAAGACAAAAGGAGATAGCTAATCGTAACAGAATAGGAAATTTCAATTTTTAACAAAAGCTATCTATTACTTATAATAATTTAAAAATTGTTTTATTTGGTTTATATATTTTCGCGGTTGTAAATTAACAATATCATTATAGTGGTTATGTATATCTTTGCCAATATCAGAACGAACTGTTCCATCATCTCCTTTTAAATTTATTTTTCTTTTTTTGTATGTTTCTTCAGATTGAAACACATAATGAGCAATATATGCTGGTGTTTGGTAATAAGGAACAATAATTTTATTAAAACAATATGGTGGTTGCATAACTTTAAAATTTATTCCAAGCATTTTTGACGGATTTATCATTTCGTAATAGTGTGGGTTAATACAATTAACAATTTTATTAGGTCTAACAAAAGATTTAACATGTTGATCTAACATTTTACATGATTTAGTATAATTTTCCAATATTAAACCTTCGGGTTCTTCAACTAAATTATTAGAGCCAAACATTAACCAATTCACAGCTACTGAGTCAGCATATGAATAACTATTTAAAAAATGTTTAACTCCTTTAAAAAATTTATTAAAAACTATAAATTCATCAGCGTCAAGATAAATAAACCAATCCAAATTCATTTTTTTTGCTAGTGCTGTAGCTGTATTCATTAATTTTAATTTAATAGTATCTTCTAATTCAGTTCTAATTATTTTTACTCTTTTATCAAAATTTTTAAAAACTTCTATCAATGGTTTTGTAGATTTATGGTCAAAAATGATTACACTGTCAAACCCTATTAAAAGGTAATGAGCAGCCCATTCTTTAATATTTTTTTCATCTCTTGCGTTACAAAAAACGCCAACATTATTAGCATATCTATTCGCTTTTTCTTTATAAATATTCATTTTTATATAAATAAATATTTATTTAAATTTTACCTTCTTCTAACATTTTTGGAAAATCACTTCTCTCGATATCTGTAAAATAATTGTTAGACGCTATGTTAATCATATTTGATTTATAAAATAAGTCTAAATTATAACCTATTGCGTAATCTTCTAAATATTCCTTTTCAATCAAATAACTTTTACTAATTAAGTTTAATATGGCTTGGTTAGAGAGAAAATAAAATCTACCACTACAGTATTTTGTTTGTAAAATTGGAAGATATGACGGCAATTCAGGATGTATTTTATGATATTGTGATAAATAATTTTGTTTAACATCAACTATATAACCACCATAATGTATTTTTTTAGGTGAATAAGTTATTGATTTTATAATATCAAAAAATTTATTGTTAACTAATATCTGATCATCATCTGTTTTAAATATATATTTAAAATTAAACGTTTCATTAACTGCCTTATATGCTCTAATAACTTTTTTAGGTAATGAATTATAGTCATCCTCAACTTTTATCCACAAAATATTATTTTCATTATCAAACTTGTAATCAACATCAAGGTCGGGTTCACCGATAACATGATAATATATTAAAAACGAAGGAATAAATTTCAACCAAGTCATTTTTTGAAACTTAGCTTTTTTAATATATTTTTTACAATTCATAATAAGCATTATATATTCCTGTTCAATCATATAAAATATTAATAAAGTGTTTTTAATAATTAATAAATAATAATAATTAATAATTAATATTAATTATTAATTAAATTTATATACTTCTAAAATCTTTTTCTAATTTTGTTGTATAACCCCCATAAATTTTTTACATTTTTCTCATTTAAAACGCCCATTTTATAAATTATAATTACATATTATATTATTCCATTTATCATAACACGCGTCACGAGTTAAATATAATTTACTAAATTGAAAAGCATTTTCAGCAATTATTAATGCTTTATCATAATTATTTAAACACCATTTTGTTTTTTCAATCAAATCAGATAAGTCTCTTTTTACAGGAATATAATGTTCCCACTCTTTTAAAAATTCAAAGAAAAATTCTTTATGTGGTCTATCTACAAGTAATAAAGGTCTATGTGACCAAAGTAAATGTTTAAGTCGTCCAGAATATCCATTTCCTTCAATATCAATTAAAATAGAATATTTTTTAACTAATTCGGGAGTAGATATATATTTGCTACTATTAAGATGCGTATTTCCTGACTGTATCCAATACATATCAAAAATATCAAATAGTTCTTTATTATTATCACCTATTTCTAGTAATTTTTTTCTCATAATATTTGTGTTTTTATTTCCTATCCAACCAACTTTATTTATTTCATAATTATTTAATCCGGCATTATCTATTTCTATAACAAATTTTTCATAATCATTTATACCCACTTGTGGCCAAAAATGAAAGTTAAAGTCAGGAACTAAATTATTATAATTGTCTTTTTTGCTATAAGTATAATCATAATTATTGTTTTCATAATCTCCTGTATGAATTTTAATTTCATTAAAATCATTCCAATTATATTTTTCATCTGCTTTTTGAATACACCAAAATGTTGAAGGATTACGTGTTTGGTAACCACCTAAATCTTTAAAATTTAATTTTCCATTAATTTTTGAAACATAAAATGACATAATATATTATATTATATAATATTTATATTATATTTATATTATATAATATAATATATAATATAATATATAATTTATATTAAACATACTTTGTTGAATATTTCCATCACATTTATAGGATTGTAAAACATGTATCCATTTTCATTTACATCATACTTATTTTTTGTAAAAGTTTCTAAAATATTTTTAAGTTCTTCTGGTGTATTATATATTACAGCTTTTTCTTTTAATATTAATAAATGTTCTCTTTCTTTCGAACCACCCCAAGTAATAACAGGTTTTTTACAAATTGCGAATTCACCACAAGTTAATCCAAAAGTCTCTCCTCTATTTCTTGCATGTATAAGTGCGTCACAAGTATTTACGAATTTTCGTTTAAATAACATATCAGCATTACCTGGTAAATAAATTATATTTTTATGTTTATAAAAAGAGTCAGTATTCATAAATATGAAATAAATATCCTCTCTTGAATTAAGAATATTTTTAATAACATCGTGAACAAATTCGATATCAAATGATTCTTTTCCTCCATATCTACCAAAAACAATTACGTCATTAGGTATGTTTAAAGCAGACCTTAAATTTTCATCACAATCAGGTAACGTAACCATATATGGTGTTACTGGAAAATTGGTCCCTTGTAAATGATTAATAGTTTCTCCAATTGGTGTATAAACGTGACCATGTGGTTGAGAAACATCAAAAACACAGTGATTAATATTCACACAATTATTCGAATATAAGCCATCAAATGTACCTGCCTTCTCTATAAAAATATGAGTAACTTTGTTATTTATTACGATGCCTTCTATTTCATTTTGTGACTCATAATAAAAAACTTGAAATCTATCTTTAAATTTATTGTAAGCTTGAATATCTACATCCCATTCTTGTTTGATTTTTTCGTAATCACGCGTTATTATAATGCTTTTATTGCCAAGAATTTTTTCATTATAATTAGCATAATCGAATATAGCAATTTCAGTACCTCTTAAGGTTAGTTTATTAGATAAAAATGCCACTATCTTCATTATGTAAAATATTATATGTTAACTTTATATTTATATAAAAATAAATTATATAATAATTAAGATTAATTATAAATATAAAGATTAATATAGTATATTAAAAATAATGAAAATATTTTTCAATGGTTGGTTTAGTGGATTTTTGGATAAAACTAATTATGGAGTTAATGTAGATTTCTTTTTAGAACTTTTCAAAAATGTTTATTGTGAAAATTGTTATATAGGAAATGTAGATGATTCTGAAATTTTATGTGAATTTGATATGCTACTAGATTGTCCTGGAACATTTGTTAGACTTAAAAAATGGAAACACACATATCTATTTAATGGTGAATCTACTATGCGTTGTAACCCGAATGATTATGATGTAGTATTATGGGGTGAAAGAAATCATGATAATGTTATAAATTTGCCACTGTTTATTCCTTATATATATACAAATAATTTTGTTGGTAATTTATTAGAATCAAAAAATATTGTAGATATTCCTGAAAATGAAATATGTGTAATTATATCTAATAATGGTGGTCAAATGAGAAATACATTTCTAGATAAATTAGATAGAAATTTCAAAGTAACTTATGCTGGGTCATATAAAAATAACATAGGTGGAAATTTTCCGTATGCGTATAATAGCAAAGAATTTAACGAATTTATTAGTAAATTTAAGTTTATCATTTCGATGGAAAATAATAGAAATGATACATACATAACTGAAAAAATAATACATGGATTATTAGCAAATACAATACCAATTTATTGGGGTTCAAAAAGAATATTTGATTATTTTAATTCAAATAGATTTCTATATTTAGATAATGAAAATGATATAGATTATGTAATTGAAAAGATGAAACAAATTAATGAAAATAACGACGAATGGCTTAGAATAGTAAATAATCCAAATTTAAAGGATAAAAATTTAGAGAGAAATATAGAAACTATATCTAATGATATAAGATGTTTAATTAATAAAGGTTGTTGGAATAATATATCTAATATTTATTGTGTAAATAATCCTGCATTTGAACTAGAGAGAAACGAAACACTTATAAAAATGTTTAAAGACGTTAATATAAATAACAATTACATTAAATATATTAGTCCAACATACAAAACTACCATTACAGAAGACATATATAATAAATATGCGTCGAAACAACTAGTGCGATATTTAAGAAATACAAATTTATCTTATGGAGAATTGTCATTATTTTTAAATTATAGAGCTATTTTGGAAAATATTGAAAAAAACTATAAAGATGGTTTATTTTTAATATTAGAGAGTGATGTGTTCACTAGTAAAGATATAAATAAATTTAATGATTTTTTAGACTTCATTAACAATAAAGATTTTGATTTAATACATTTGGGTTTATTTGATAGTGGAGTATTTAATGTTTCATTAACAGACGATTTTATAACTGGATATAGGCTACAAAATGAAAAATTAAATGAAGATGTATTAGAATATGTAAAAACATTTACGAAAAAAAATATCTATGTAGAAGATATTACTAATGAAAACGATGAATTTAGAGTTATAAGAAAATTTTATACCAGATGTACAGATTCATTTTTATGGAAATATTCGGGCGTAGTTAAGTTTTTAGATTTTATGAGAAAATTAGAAGATTATAGCTGTCCATTTGATTATTATATGTGTAATTTTTTTGAAAAAAACCTAAACTTTAAACATTATTGGTCAGTAAATGAATTTTTTAAACAAGCAAGTAATATAGGTTTGATGCCATCTACATTAAAATAAATTTATTTAATGTATCCATCTGGATTAATGTCTTCTAAATATCTTTCTTCATAATGTTGTTTTGAGTCCCAATTAATAAAAAAATCTCTGTATCTGTTGGCTAATTCTTTTACATTTGCTTCTATATGTTTACCTAAAAAATAACTGTTTTTACCTGTTCTTGTTGAACCCCAATTTAATGGAGAATAATATTGTATCCAATATGAACCACATTTCCATCCATATTTTAAAAAAGCCTTAACGCATAAATCATGATCATCTGCTGCTAATAATCCTGGTAAAGTTTCATCTAGGTAATTTAACGTTTTTACTTTCTCTAGGTCCATCATTAATGGACCTCTATTAACCATTTGGTTTATATATACTATATCTCTCGAAATTGTATTTTCTCTATTAAAACAATTATGACCAACAGGTCCTTCTTTTATATTAAAAAAATGACCCGTACAATCCATTTGTAACGCGCTCCTTGAAGTTATAGCAAAAATATCATTAAAATGTAAAAATGGTTGTATTAATCTCTTATCCCAATTTTTCTCAATAATTTCCATATCATCTTGAACTATACATACATATTTTTGTGTGGCATTTTTCATACCAACATTGTTAGACCTTATTTCAAAAACATCATCAGTATATATAATCTTATATACAACATTTTGAGGTATGTTTTTAATTGAATTAATAACTATATTTGGCGAATCATCTGTACATCCATCTAAAACAAAAATATATTCTTTAACTAATTCAGAAGAATTATTAAATAGAGCTTTAATGATCCTCTCAATAATAGTTTCTTTATTAAAAATACATAATATAACACTTATCATTAAATATAAATATAAATACAAATATATTTTTAAATTTATATTTTTAAAATTATATTTATTTAATTACTTATTTTCCTCCAAACTCTATTATGACCACATGCATATAATTCTTTCATTCTTTTGTCCTTTTCTAAAACATCTATTACAGCTTTGCCAACATCAGGATGACCTTTAAATTGACCTCCTGGATTATCAATGTATAATGATGAATCATCCATTACAAAATAACCTCCTTCTTTTAAAAAAGGTATATAATTATTAATGTCAGCACAAACTACATCATAATCGTGCGACCCATCAATAAATATTATATCAAAATTTTCCATTTCATTTAATCTTTTTAAAACTTCTTTATCTTGAGATAGACCTTTAATGATTTCAACATTTTCCATTGTTAAATTTAAATTATGAAACCCATTTTTAATGGCTAAAAAATAATTATCATTATCATAAACACTATATTTGTCTCCTACATTTTCAAGTGGTGTAACACCAACTATTTTGCACTTTTTGTTTTGTAACATTGATAATAGAGAAATTAATGCTAATATTCTACCTTTATATACTCCAACTTCCAAAAACTTAAAATCATCTTTTAAACTTTTAAGAATTAAATACCAGTTCCACGAAAATGGTAATTCACCATATCCTTGTGTTTTATTAAAATGTTCATAAAAAATTTGGATATTTTGTAAATTTTTATTAAATTCATTATAAATTATGTGATTTTTATCTGGTAAATTCTTCTCATAAAATTCTATAACTTCCTCAATTGTATGAAACATAATTATAAATATAATTAATAGTTATATTTATATTAATTTAGTTAAATAATATTATAAATTATTATTGGTAAATTATAGATGGATTATATAATTATTACTGCTGCGAATGATTTATATATAAATACAATTATTGATTTTATTGAATGTTATCAACTCGATATGTCAAACTTAATTTTATATGATTTAGGTTTTAACTATGAAAATTTAGAAAAGATTTTAATACTTAAAAATAAATATAATTTTAATTTAAAGAAATTTGATTACAGTAGTTATCCTGAACATGTTGATTTAAATAAATATAAAGGTATTAATTGTTCATATGCTTTTAAACCTATTATTATATATAATGAAGCTACTAATGTAATAAACAAAAATAAAATAATTATATGGATGGATAGCGCAAATAGATTTAATAATGAAAATATATCAAATATTTATAATTTAATTAAAAAACAAGGAATATATTCACCTATATCAGCAAATTCAAATACAATTGAATCAATCGAATTAAATAATCATTCAATAGTAGGAAATTACGGAATTAGTATTGAAGAACATCATAAATCATTGAAATCTATATCAGCTAATTTAATTGGTTTTGATTATTCAAATAATGCCGGTTTTACTATTTTAAATAGATGGTATGTAGATAGTTTAAATAAGAAATTAATTATACCTTATGGTACAAATAGAAATAATAATAGACAAGACCAAACATTATTATCAATATTGATTTATTTATATGAAAAATCAAATAATATAAATTTTGACTATACAAATTTTGGTGTAGAATTTTGGAAAAAGAAAGATAATATAACTATTGATAGTGATTATATCCCATTTAAACTTATACAAAGATATAATAACAAACAATTAGCTATTATTTATTGTAAAAATATTGAAGAAGCGGTATTAACTTATGCGAATAGAAAAAATATACCTATTGAAAATTTTTTATTTGATTATTTTGTAATAAAATAATAATTATTAAACTTTTAATAAGATTTAAACAAAATTTATTAAATGATATAATGAAAATTTTATATATTAATATTGGAATGCATCCAAAAAATTTACACGCGTTATTTAATTATAATATATATATAAATTATTGTTATAGCACAGATTTAGATTCTATTAATTTAAATGAGTATGACGTAGTATACAGTCCATCACAACCGATTAATGTAAATAAATACCCAAATACGAAGTTCATTTTTGGACCACATTTTAGTGTTTTTCCTGAAAGTAATCATATGAATTTAATAAAAGGAAATAATTCTGTTTATATTCAACCGAGTGAATGGGCAAAAAATGCTTGGATTAACGACCCTATTTGTCAAAATATTAGATTTGAAACACTTCCATTTGGTGTAGATATTGAAAAATTTAAACCAGTTAAACCTATATATGAAAGGAATAAAGTATTTATATATTATAAACGTCGTCATCCAAATGAATTAAAAGCATTATACCAGTTTTTAATTAGTAAAAATATAAATCCCAAAATATTCAATTATGTTACCAAATATCCAGAAAATGAGTATGTTAATTATCTTAAAGAATCAAGATTTGGAATATGGTTAACCGCACATGAAAGCCAAGGTTTTGCTCTTGAAGAAGCATTATCTTGTGATGTGCCATTATTAATATGGAATGTCACTTCTATGAATCAAGAATATAATTCAAATTATAAAGATATAAAGGCTACTACAATACCTTACTGGGATAATCGTTGTGGTGAATATTTTACTAATTTTAATGAATTACCGAATGCTTTTACAACATTTATTTCAAAATTAAATCAATATAAACCTAGAGAATATATAACAGAAAATTTATCATTTGATAAATGTAAAAGTAAATTAATAGAAATAATAAATAAAATATAACTTAAATACATATAATTTATTTAAGTTATGTCAATTACTTTCTCTAGTTGTTTTTATATTATTAAGTCAAAGTTTGAGCCAGCAAAATATGTTGAATGGATGAATAACTTTATATCTATTGTAAATAATTTTAATTTAGTTATTTATACGGACTTAAATACTTCAAAATATATTAAAACTAATAATAATCCGAAAATTAAAGTTATTATTAAACCATTAGAGGAATTTTATAATTATAAATATAAAGATTACTGGATTGAAAATCATGATAAAAATTTATTGTTAAATGATAAATCATGTTGGGAATTAAATATGCTATGGGCTGAAAAAATCTCATTTGTTAAAGAAACTATAGAGAGAAAATATTTTAGTTCAGAATTTTATGGATGGTGTGATATAGGTTATTTTAGAAATAGAGTAGGTGAATATACAGATACTAATACACGCGATTTGATAAATTGGCCAGATACAAATAAAATAAACCAATTAGATAAAAACAAAATTGTTTATGCTTGTATTAACAATAATGATTTATATATGAATGATTTAATACAAATAATTCGCAATAAAAATAAAGTTGAACTACCAGTTAAACCAATACCACCATTTCAAAATTCAATTGCTGGAGGGTTTTTCATTTTACATAAAAATATGATTGATTGGTGGTTCAATACATTTGATTCAAAATTATTTAAATATTTTATTAATGGTTATCTTGTAAAGGATGATCAAATTATTATAGCTGATTGTGTATTCAGTAACTTAGAAAAATTTTCATTATTTAGAGAATTTCAACTTCCATATGACAATTGGTTTATGTTTCAAAGATTTTTAAATTAATATAATATAAAATGATCAGTATATTAATGCCTATTTATAATGGAATAGAATTCATTAATGACTCAGTAGTTTCTATAATTACACAAACATTTAATGAATGGGAACTTATTATAGGAATAAATGGTCACGATAAAGATTCTGATATATTTCATACAGCAAAACAATATGAAACAATAGATTCTAGAATAAGAGTTTATGATTTATTTGATATTAAGGGAAAGGCAAACGCACTCAATAAAATGATGGATTTTTGTAATTATGATTATATAGCATTATTAGATGTTGATGATATTTGGCATTACAAAAAATTAGAAATTCAATCAAAATTTATACATTGTTATGATGTAGTTGGTAGCAATTGTGTATGGTTTGGTGATATAGAAGGTGTTGTTCCAAAAATACCACAAAATGATTTTTCAAATTTCAATTTTGCTACAGTTAATCCTATCATTAATTCAAGCTCAATAATTAAAAAAGAATTATGTGGATGGAGTGAAAATGGAATAGAAGATTATGATTTATGGATTAGGCTTAGAAAACTAAATAAGAAATTTTATAACTGTCCAGATATTCTTGTTAAACATAGGGTTCATAAAAATTCAGCATTTAATTCAAAAGGAAATAATAATAAAGTACAATCATTGTTAGAATTTCACGGTTTACACCATTGAAGATTTAAAATGTTCCATTTTTTGTATTGTAAATTTTTGATGATATTTGTCTTTTTTACTTAATTCTATAGGAACATTTGATACTTTTACGCCGGCCAATTTACAACAATAGCCATTAAAAGTTCTCCAAGGGTGATTACATTGACAATCTCTGGCAAAAAGTTTACACAATAATCTTGAATGATACAAACCTAAACTATGTGCTAAAATATGAACAAATCTTCGCTCATAACTATTTTTACAAAATATATTTGTAATCTGTGGTTTATCATTATTTTTTATGTTAATTAATATGCTATAAAAATGATCTCTCAAACTTACATCTTCATTCAAAAACTGTAATTCATCATCAGGCAAGTTAAATGTTTGCATTAAATATATTATTATTGTTATATAATAATATATTTATATTTATTTGTAATAATAAATATATTGACATTTTAAATCTTCAATGGTATAAACTGTCAACAAAATCATTATTATTAAGCTGGTATTTTATTCCATTCGGGTGGACATAAATCCTTTGTATTATGTGTTGTTGATGTTCCAAACCATATAGATGGATAACATACACTCTTATCGTGCCAGCTGTTAAAATAAGCACTCCACCAACTAAATGAACTATTAGCTATAATATTGTGATGACAACAACTCATTAATAACATTTGTTCCCAATCTTCCAGCTTATTATCTCCACGAATGAAAGTATAATTTGGAAACTGTTGTTCTAAATTTTTAATAGTAATAATTACATCTTCAAAATCTTGATCTTCACAAAAATACATAATTATAAAACGAATGTCTTTATACTTATTATTAAAAAAATTAAGACACCTAAAATAATAATCGTTTGTCATTATTGGATGATAATTCTGGATTTTTTTATAGTCTCCAATACGAAAATGCACACTTATTACATTTTTTAGAAATTCATTATCGTAATTCATTTTTGACAGTAGCATTGTTTTCATATCATTAATCCCAAGAAGCTTGTAAATCATAGAATAATTATCATTAAAATATTTGTAACTTTGAAAATAACCATATATAAGTACATCTTTACCTAGCATTTGGTAAATTGGTAATTCATTAAAAGTAAAGTCTTTCTCTCTAATTACGTTAACTGATTGTGGTATTGAATCAATTAAAAAAAGTTTTAATTTACGTAAAAATGAATTCCAAAAGGTATATCTTATTGTGGTTGAACCTCCACCCAATGTTTCAACATTAAGAAATTTAAATGGATTTCTACTTTTTATACCATATGAAATAGTTGTAAAAATTTGAAATAATTGGTTTCCTAGACCACCCATTAAATTACAAGTAATCATTATACAATAAATAATTCATATGTATTTAAATTATTAAATAAAACAAATGTATATTTTTCTTCTGCTTTTACAATGATTGAATATTTATTTTTAATAAAATTGAAACATTAATAATAATAATAATAATAATAATAATAATAATAATAATAATGTTTACAACAACTTATAGACCAAAAAAATTTGAAGATTTTGTTGGAAATAAAGAAATTATTCAACCATTCATTAAATGGTTATTGGATTGGGATATTAATGATAATAAAAATAAGTGTGCACTAATATCTGGATTATGTGGAATAGGTAAAAGTTTGATTGTTGAATTGATTTTAAAAAAACATGATTATAATATTATAAATGTTACTCTTGATGATGATAGAGATAAAGATTTTATGAATAAAACTATAAAACCTTTGCTAAAATCAAAAGAAACTTATGATAGTCAAGAAAATGTTTTAGTTTTTAGTGATATTGATTCATGTAATGGTTATGGTTTTATTTCAAATTTGACTGAATGTATAAAAGAATCAAAAATACCAATTATTTGTATTTGTGATAATCGTTTCGATCAATCTATAAAACCAATATTAAAGTATTGTTTTGATATAAAAATGAAAAAACCTGGTTATCAAGATATTTATAAATTAGTTTATAATATAGTTGTCAATGAAAAGATAAAGATAAAAGAGTCAGAAATTAAAGAATTATATGAGCATTCAAATGGAGATATTAGATTTATTTTGAATACTTTGCAGTTTGGTATGAGAAAAAGTAATAAAAATATTCAGAGTATAAATATATTTGAGTCAACGGGTAAAATTATGTCAGTAGATGATTCGATTGACCACAAATATGATTTGTATTGGTTATCAAATGATTTACATACTTTAATGGTTCAAGAAAATTATATAAATAATACATTTGGAGTTAGAGAAGAAGATAAAAAATTATCAAATATTGCTTATTCGGCAGATGCTTTATCAGATGCTGATATATTTGAAAATTCAGTAAATATGACAAATTGGGAAATCGAACCTTATGTAGCATTAAGCACTATTAAAGCAGCATCTAAATGCAATAAGAAAACAATGATAAAATTTCCTCAATTCTTAGGTAGAACATCAACTATTAATAAAAATAAAAGAATGAAAATGAATATAGATGATTATAAATTATTTGAAGATAAAAGTAAAACTAAATCTAAAGTGAATAAAACTAAAGAGACGAAAGATACAAACGATAAAAAAGAATCAAACGATAAAAAAGAGACAAAAGAAAAAAAACCAAGAGGAAGACCAAAAAAATAGAAAATAATATATAATAATTACTATATATATGAGGTATAGTCCGTTTAAAAAAATATCAAATTATTTTTTTATAATTGTTATTGTATTATTAATAATTCTCTTATTAATTTACTTATATGCCTACAATTCAGGTTCATGTAAAATAAATAAAAAATATATTTGTGACAAAGAATTTTGTTTGTATAAAGAGTTTTATTTAGAACTACCAAATAATTTAAAAAATGATATAAATAATATTGAAAATAATAAGAGTTTACAAAAAAGAGTTGAAATAAAGTTTTACCCAGAAATGTTTTTAAATTGTGCTGTACCAAATAAAAGTGGAATTACAATTTCAACACAAAGTATTGAAAAATATTCACCAAATTTAATTAAATATTATCAAAATGATTTATGTAAAATAATATCAAATAAAATAAACTTAAAATTATATCCAACAGATTTACGCTTTCCAACATCTTGTGCTATTCTAATATATGAAAAAGAAGGTGATTGGATAAATTGGCATTATGATTATAATTATTATAATGGACGTTTTTTTACTGTATTAATACCAATAACAAATGAAATAACATGTACAGAATTTCAATTATTAGATGATAATAATAATATTAAAAGTGTAAATTTAACCAATGGAAACTGTATATGTTTTGAAGGAAATTATTTATATCATAGAGCATCTAAATTATGTAATAATCAAAGAAGAGTAATATTATCATGTCAATATGTAACAGATAATAATATGAGTTTTTTGAATAAAATGAGAATTAATATAAAGGATTTTGCTTATACTGGTAAACTATTAAATTAAAAATAATGTTTATAGTTAATATCTATAAATATTATTTAACTAATTATATTTTGTAGACTTTCTGTATAGTTTTTATGTTTAGTACTTCTTATATGTTCTGCTTTTCCGGCACTCCTAACTTCAGAACCACATTCACAAATAAATGTCTGTTTTTGTTTTTCTAGTATTTTTTCTTTATTTTTTTGATACCAATTATCCTTATATTCTTTTACTTTATCTTTATTTTCTTCAACATATTGTTTAGTCTTTAATTTAATATCTTCTTTATGTGCTTCATAATAATTATGTGTTTGCTCTTTAATTTTTTCCTTATTATCTTCATTATATTTTTTTTTGAATTCTTTTATTTTTTCAGAATTGTTATTTCTATAATCTTTTTGTTTTTGACATAAAATTTCTTTTTTTTCTTCTTCAGTTATTTTCGGTTCTTCAGTTATTTTCGGTTCTTCAGTTATTTTTGGTTCAACTATTCCACAAAGTTGATTTTGATATGATGTATGACATTTAGATATTAAATGTCTATGTTTATTACCGAATGTATATTGGTTTCCACATTCGCAATTAATTATTTGTGATTTTTGTTCCTTTATTTTTTCTTTATTATTTTCACGCCAATCTTTTTGAGCTTTTGACGCTTCTTCTTTATGAAGTTCTCTGTATTCTTTTTTTTGTTCTGCTAATTTCTCCTTATTTTTCTCTCTATATTCTTTTTGTTTTTCAGAAATTTCTTCTTTATGGAGTTCAGCATACTGTTTTTGGTATTCAAGCTTTTGTTCTTTATTTTCCTCATAATTTTGTTTTGCTTTATCAAGAACATATTGTTTTTTTTCTTCATACCAATCTTGTTTTTGAAAACTTATTTTTTCTTTATTTGCTTCAATATAATCTTTTATTTTATCTTTATTGTTTTTTCTATATATTTTAGCTTTTTCAGATATTTGTTCTTTATGAATTATTCTGTATATTTTTGAATATTCTTTTAAATTTCTATGAGGTATTGTTACATTTAATTGTGATGATTCTTTTTCAATCCAATATCTTTCTCTGACTCTTGCTTCCTCTACGTTATTACAAGGAAAATTTTCAATTATAGTCATATTCCAATTTTCCCATCCGCCATTTTCACGTATTATTTTATATATTTTATAATTATATCCCTTTGAATTTTCATTATTACAAGTGCTTTTATGCTGATTATATCTTTGATAAAAACATGTAGTGTGTCCGATATAAATATCTAACATATTTTCGTCTTTACATTGAATTTTATATATAACAGTATTATTATAATTAGCCAATAAATTAGACATTTTATTTATAATAATATAGTGGTTATTTCTTTATATTGTTATTAACATAAATAATTAATAATTTCATTTTTTTTTAAAAATTTTCACTAAATTCAAAGACATCAAGACCAGTAGTTTTATTTGCTAGAGCATAAGAATCATTTCGTTTCTCAAAGAAATTTGTTTTACTTTCTAAACTAATCAATTCCATAAACTCAAATGGATTAGATACATTATAAATTTTTTTGTATCCTAATTGAACGGCTAATCTATCAGCTACAAACTTAATATATTGTGTCATTAATTCTGAATTCATA
>Ga0214923_10003851_pt1 | contig 18577 bp, 4 predicted proteins | sample LL1510_MetaG_FD_177993 | JGI IMG/M metagenome (GOLD analysis project Ga0214923, IMG submission 177993) | Freshwater microbial communities from Lake Lanier, Atlanta, Georgia, United States - LL-1510 | ecosystem: Environmental > Aquatic > Freshwater > Lake | place: USA: Georgia | collected 2015-10-15 | reverse complement strand
ATAAATAAATATTTTTCATTTATCTCTCTTTTTCGAAATTAATATTTATTAAAATAGATTAAAAAATAAAATAAAAATTATAATATATTTTATTTTTATTGAGAGAGAAATAGTGAAAAATATAAATTATAAATAAATATTTTTCATTTATCTCTCTTTTTCGAAATTAATATTTATTAAAATAGATTAAAAAATAAAATAAAAATTATAATATATTTTATTTTTATTGAGAGAGAAATAGTGAAAAATATAAATTATAAATAAATATTTTTCATTTATCTCTCTTTTTCGAAATTAATATTTATTAAAATAGATTAAAAAATAAAATAAAAATTATAATATATTTTATTTTTATTGAGAGAGAAATAGTGAAAAATAAAAAAAATATTTATTTAATATTTATTTTATTCTGTAATATTTATTTTATTCTGTAATATTTATTTTATTCTGTAATATTTATTTTATTCTGTAATATTTATTTTATTCTGTAATATTTATTTCTATTTATTTTTATTTATTTTTATTTGTTTTTGTTGTTTTTTTTGTTGTTTGAATATTTTCTATTTTATCTTCATTCATGAATTTTTTATATTCTATTTTCAATTGATACAATTCACTTAACCATATATCTTCTATTTTCATATTAATTATATTATTTAATTCTATTCCTTTTAATTCATGTTCTTTTAATAATTTATCTACATTTTCTTGAGAAACACTATCCATAGGCATTTTAATTAAATAATTATATGTATTTGTCTCTTTCTCTTTATCAAATTTCATTTTCTCTAACATTTCCGTAATTTCATCTTTCGTTTTCTTTCTTAAATCTATTTTATCATTTAAAACATCTTTTATATATTTTGCTTTATTACTTAAAATTATTAATTCTTTCTCTAATTTACAAATTAAATAATTCTTTCTTTTATTATAATATTCGTAACGAATACTATAATATTCTTTTATTATATCATAAACATTTTCATATTTTCTTAATTGTTCTTTATAATTAAATAAATGCATATTTGTAGTACTTTGAATAGTATATAATTTTAAATATTTTTCTAATCCATCAATATCATAATCACATTTTTCTGATATTAAATTTGATAATATTCCAGAATGAAATGTTATAGTAAATTCAATATTTACATCAGTTGATAAATCTGTAAAATCTTTTATATAATTATTCTCTTTTTTTTCTTTTTTTTCTTTTTTCTCTTTATCTTTCTCTTTATCTTTTATTTTACTACAAATTAAACTTTCTAAAAATTCTTTATAATTTTGTGTTCCGGTTCCAATAGGTAATTCTGTTATTTTAATTGTATCATTATTAATAATTTCATAAATACCTTTAATTATATATTTTTTATTTGTTTCATCACAAGAATATATTTTTCCTTTAAAATTTTTATAATAGGGTTCTATAGTTATTAATTTTTGTTCTGTTTCATCTATACCTTTTAACATTCCTTCCAAATAATATATTATTTGTTCTACATTATAACACATTATATCAGTACTAAAACCTGTTCCAATTCCTTTAGTTCCATTTACAAGAATCATAGGAATAATAGGAACATAATAAATAGGTTCTACTAATAAACCATCATCATCTAAATATTCTAAAATCATATCATCTATTTCTGGATATATATATCTTGTAATATTTGATAATTGTGTATAAATATATCTTTCGGATGCTGCGTCTTTACCTAAGGCTATTCGTGTACCAAAACTACCATTAGGTTTAAGTAAATTAATATTATTAGAACCCACATAATTTTGTGCTAATCCAATTATAGCTCCATTTAAACTGGCTTCACCGTGATGATACCCCGAATGTTCGGATACATAACCACTAAATTGTGCTACTTTAATTTCTGTAGTTAATTTTTTTTTAAACGCAGAATATAAAATTTTACGCAAACTAATTTTTAAACCATCTATTACGCTAGGTATAGAACGTTCATTATCATATTTAGAGAAATGAATTAAATCAGAATTAATAAATTCTTCATATGAAACATTATTTTTATTTGTATCTAAATATGTTTCTCTATTATAATGTGATAACCATTCTTTTCTATCATCAGCTCTTTTTTTATTAAATACCATATCAATTATATCAGAACATTTATCTGTTGTTATGAAATTAACTATTTTTTTCTTTTCAAAATATTCTTTAAATTCTTTACTTGTGCTAGTTCCTAAACCTTTATAATATTTAATATTCCATTTAGAAGTATCATTATCTTTTTTCCATTTTTCAAATTCTCCATTATTATAAAATTCTATCATTTCTTTACCTTTAGTAGCTTTTAAAATTGGTGTATTCATATATCCAATTAATTCAGGTATTTCTATTAAAGATTTCCATTCTGTATCAAACATATTAATACCTAAACCTTTAATATGACTTCCGTCTAAATCTTGGTCGGTCATAAATAAAATTTTACCATATCTTAATTTAGATTTAACATCTTCAGGAGTATATATTTTACCGTGTTCTAAACCAATAATTTGTTTAATTTCTGTAATTTCTTTATTATCAGAAATTTTATTAATTGTTTCTCCACGAATATTAAACATTTTTCCTTTCATCGGATAAACTCCTATATAATTTCTATCTTCTCTACTTAATCCAGAAATAATTCCAGATTTAGCTGAATCTCCTTCACATAAAATAATAGTGCATTCATTAGATTTTGGACCTCCGGCAAAATTAGCATCAACTAATTTAGGAATATTGCGAATAGTTTTGCATTTAGTTCCATCGGTTTTTTTAGCAATTTTAGTTTCTTTTAATTCTGTTAAACTACAAGCAGTATTCATAATTCCCATTTTTGCGAGTTTTTCAATAAATTTATCACTAACTTCACAAGTTGAACCAAAATTAGAAATATTAGTATTTAAATAATCTTTAGTTTGACTATCAAATGCTGGATTTTCAATAGTGCAATTTAAAAATATCATTAATTGTTCTTTAATAGAACTTGGTTTAACTTCAACTTTTTTTTTTAATTTAATATATGTGATTAATTTTCTAATAATTTGATTAATAATATATTCAACATGTTTTCCACCTTTTGAAGTATAAATACCATTTACAAAACTAATTTGTATGAATTCATCATTTGGCGATAAACAAATACAATATTCCCATCTATCATTTGCTTCTTCATAAATTCTTTCGGTTTCTGTTTTATTTCCAATATATAAATCTATATATCCAGAGAAATTTTTAATTTCTAAAATTTTATCATTATATTTAACTTTAACAGATTTATCAGTTACAGCAGCAATATCATAAATTCTTCTTAATAATAAAGATTTAAAATCGGTATTAATATTTGGAATTTTCAATCTATTAAAATCTGGTTTAAAACGTACTAATGTGTATGGTTTGGATTTGCATTTAGTAATAATAGGTTTTTCAATAATATTTAAATTATCTTTAAATGATTGTATATATTTTTGTCCTGTTTTGTGGTCGACTGTTTCTATTTGACCCCAAGAAGACCATATTAAAACTAATTTAAAACCGAAACCATTTTTACCCCCAACTATTTTTTTTTCTTCTTTATCATAATTAGTAGAAGTTCTTAAATGTCCGAAAATTAATTCGGGGATCCAAATTTTATATTCAGGATGAATAGAAATATCAATACCATTACCATCATTATAGAAAGATATAATCCCTTCTTCATCTATAGAAACATTAATATTAGTAACAGGATAATTTTTTTCATTATTTTCATTATTTTGATTAATAATATTAGACATTCGTATGACGTGATCTCTACAATTTACAATACCTTCATCAAATAATTTATATAAACCGGGAATATAATTAACAGGTTTTTCAATAATTTTTTTATGTTCTTCATCATAAACATATAAATTAGAAGTCATATTTTCAATAGAACCAATATAAGTATCTGGATTATCAAGAACATGTTCTTTATCAGATTTTTTTTGATATTTTTTACTCAAATCAGTAATATTTTTTTGCATTATCATTTTATGTATTATGTTTTATCTTTTAAATCATTTTAATATATTTTTCAATTTTTTTTTAAAATAATTTTATTTTTTTAAAATTATTTATTTCTCTCTTTAAATCTTTTTTTTAAATTATTTATTTCTCTCTTTAAATGATTTTAATATATTTTATATCTCTCTTTAAATTAATTTTTACACCTTTTTACATTTCAAACGCCTAATGTTTATATCTGTTAATTCTTTTTCAAAATAAATAATGCATATAATTAAAAAAATATCCATTAATATATATATAGAATGGAATGGAAGATAACTGATACAATAAACTTAAGTGATTATAGTAAAAAAATATTTGAAATGTATGAAAATAGTTATAGAGAGATTGGATTAATTGATTTTGGAGGTTGGAATGGATTACATAATTATCTTAATTGTTCTTGTTATTTACTAATAGATACAGATACAGATACACAACAAGAACTTAATGGAATTATTTTGTATTGGTTAAGCGAATATGGAAATAAAATCTCATTGGTTATTTCTAAAACACCAGAAATTGCTAAAAATTATGTTATACCTAAACTTATTGAACTTTTAAATATACCAGGTTTTTTTATTGAATTAAGTGATGCTTTAGAATATTTAGTAAGAAAAAAAGATTTAGATAATATTAAAGATAAAGAAATCATTAAAAAATTAATACCTCATCTTAATGATGAAGATATATTTGATGAAAATGATGAAAGATGTATATTGTTTCCTTTAAATAAAATAAAAAATATACCATCACCGTCTGGTTCTTACTTGCGAAAAATTAAAGATATAGGAATACATAGAAAAGCGTTATATGGTAAGCCTTGTTTAAGTAAAAATTTTGATAATAATAAAAAATGCGATAGAAAATGTCTAATACGTGGTGGAAAAATACAAAAAAAATACAAAAAGACAAAACGCATACGTGGTGGAAAAATGCAAAAAAAATACAAAAAGACAAAACGCAACAAAAGACAAAATATTAAAAAATATGGTTCCAAAACTCGGCGTTTGAAATGTAAAAAGGTGTAATATATTTTATTTCTCTCTTTAAATTAATTTTTAATATATTTTATTTCTCTTTTTAAATTAAATTTTAATATATTTTATTTCTCTTTTTAAATTAATTTTTAATATATTTTATTTCTCTTTTTAAATTAAATTTTAATATATTTTATTTCTCTTTTTAAATTAAATTTTAATATATTTTATTTCTCTTTTTAAATTAATTTTTAATATATTTTATTTCTCTCTTTAAATTAATTTTTAATATATTTTATTTATCTCTTTAAATTAATTTTTAATATATATTATTTCTCTCTTTAAATTAATTTTTAATATATATTATTTCTCTTTTTAAATCATTTTTTAATTAATTTTTAATATATATTATATCTCTCTTTAAATCATTTTTAAATTAATTTTTAATATATATTATTTATCTCTTTAAATTAATTTTTAATATATTTTATTTATCTCTTTAAATCATTTTTAAATCATTTTAAAATCAAATTTATAATTTAATTTAATATAATATAATATATTAAAATTAAAATGAGTAATATTTGTTTTAATTTAAATAATAATGTTATTAATCTTAATAATAATTCTTATAATTTTGATATAAGTTTAGGCTCTTATACTTATTTTGGATTATCACAAACAGATATTAATAATTATACTATTTATAATATACCAAAACAATATCCATTAACATTTTTCTCTCAACAAACCAATAATATTTCTAATATTATTACTTTTAATAATATTAATACTACACATAATATTATTATTTATGTTAGTATTGGTAATGATGAATTATATAATAATCAAGATTATTTTAGATTTTATGATGCTTCATATAATCTTATTAATATTAATAATAGTTTTATTAATACATATAATAATATTGATATTAATCGTAATTTATTTTTCGTTCGCGGTTTAAGTTATGAATTTATTGCAACCACCGATTACTCTCCTATACACACTTTTTCTATTAGCGGTAATACTTTAACACATAATTATATTTTAAATAATAATAATTCCAGTTTTATTTTATATATTGATAATACTATTAATAATACTACTGGTAAAATTTTTTATTTAGATTACAATAATACTAATATTATTGGTAATTTAAATGTATTAGTTGATTCCTACAATAATCCATATTTTTATAATAATATACAATTCTCTATTAATCCTCATTATTATGATGTTTCTACTATTTTATTATCTATTCAATCTTTCCCATTCTATAATGGGATTAGTAAAATACAAAATCTAAATTTATTTACATATTCGAATACTTGTTCTTATATTACAAATGATTATAATTTATCTTTACAAATTTTAGAAAATCAATATACTGCTGAATGTTTAAATATCGTATCTAAAGCTAATATTTGTTCTTCTGGTAATATACATTATTATGAATTCAATTATAATAAACATGCAACATTAACTAATATTAATAATTTATATAATTTAAATTATGGAATTTATGATGGAACTTATGTCATATTTAATATTAACCCAAATTATCCAATTTCATTAATAAATACTACTTCTTTTTATATAGACACTACATATTCTAATACAAATATAATTAATAAAACACATTCTATTATTCAAAATTTACAATCCCCTTATAATACTTATAATTTTTATTATGGTGCTATAAAATTAATTATTAATAATTTTAATAATAATATTAATCTTAATAAAATTTTTAATATATTTATATTAGATTATACTAATAAAATCGCATATACTTCCAATAATTATTTATTTTATACCAATTATTGTATTTTACCAGAAACTACTAATCAAATTAATATTAATACTGATGTCTCTTTTATTCTTTATAATCAATTTGGTAATCCTTTTACTACAGACTATAAAAATAATTTATATATTCTAAATAAATATCATAATTATATAGAATATAATCCAGCTTATAAAGTTATTGATAAATTTGGTTATGATATATCTAATTTAGTTATAGTAAGTATTCCACAAGATTTATCAGATATATTATATTTAACAAATAATTATACTATTAATAATTTTTTTATTACATATAATTTAACAGATTATCAAAATAATAGTATTCAATTATTAAGAGAAGTATTTATTAATAGTGGTCCCATTATAGATATAAATGATATCAGTTATGCTTTTCAAAATAATAATACAAATCAATCTATGATTGTTACAATAAATAATAATACAAATTATTTAACAAATTTTTATAATTCTATTAAATCATATATTTATGATATTAATAAAAATATTATTAATTTACCTTTTGAAATAGAATTAAGTGGTTCATATTATAATTCTAATAATACACAAATACAATTAAATAAATATATTTTAGAATACAATAATATTAACGATTCACCTTTATATATTTATTCTAAAAATTTATTTTATTATTTCTCTCAAAATATAATTTATCAATATGATTTAAATAATGCAAATATAAATAATAATTATAATAATGGTGTTTATATTAATAATATTGCTACTATAAATTTTAATAATTATAGTAGTTCTATTCTTTCTAATTCTGTAGTTCTAACTATTAATAAAAAAAATCAAAATTTTTCATATAATCAATTTATAACACATCCCGACAACGCTAATAATCTTATAAATAATTTACAATTAAATGGTATAGATTTATATGTAATATCAATAAATAATAATAATAATACTATTAATATAGCACAATCATCTACACAAAATATATTAAATACATTTATAACTTTAGATAATTCCACTTTCAAAATTAATATGATAGATTTAAAAAATCCGCATAATAATTTAATTATATCTGGAACTTTTAATCCCATTTTAATATTCAGTTCTTCAAATATAAATTTAAATTATATTGGTAATTATGATTTAACAATTCATACAAAAGGATTACAAAAAAATGATATTATATTTAATGATTTAAGTAATATGTTTTCTGTTTTTAATTATTCAAGAACATTTAATATACAAGTCATATCTTATCCTCCAACTATTACTTTTTTAAATAATAATAATAATTCTTATTCATATAATTATCCTATTACATTATCTTTTAATATACTTAATAATATTTTATTAGTTAGTCAAATTACTAATTCCAATATTAATTATACTAATTATAATATTCCAGTTATTGGTTATACATTTGATTCAATATATAATTTAACTACTGATAATTTAATAACTAATGTATCTAATCTTCAAAATTGTTATTTACTAAATAATGCCATTTATCCTATTAATACTACTACAATATTAAATACATCGGCCAACATTAAATACACATTAACAGATATTAATAATAATCTTTTTTCAAATAATACTTCACAATCTATTACTTTAAATCTTAATTTTTTAACTATACCTATCATTTCCTTATTAGGCAATCCCGATATTTATGTAAATTTATATGAAACTTCTTATAATGATTTGGGTTTATTAATTAATAATGATTATAATAATATATTATATATTTCATTCACTAATAATAATATCGCTAATTCTACACATATTTATTCAAATTTTACTATATCTGTTACTACTAATTTAAATTTTAATATTATTGGTAATTATTATTTAACTTTTACTATTTCAAAAACATTAACACAAAATTTAAATAATTATGTTACTCGTAATATTTATATTGTTAAAAATTATCCACCATATATTTCAATCAAAAATTTATCTTCTTTAAATTATATTACTCATTATAATGATATATTTTATCAAAATATTACACCCACTACTTGTAATATTAATAATATTAATAATTTCACTTTAGATTTCAGTTTATCTGTATTAAATTCTAATTTTTATGATTTATCATATATATTACACGATTTCATTCTTCAAGATAATTATAATTTTTTATTAAATACTAATGGATTATATGATTTATCTTATTCTATTACATATGTAAAAAATAACAATAATTATAATTTTAATAATACTGATTTCTATAAAACACTTATTGATTTATCATATATTAATCCTATTTCACAAATTTTTAATTATGTTACTTCTGGAATTAATAAATTATATCCTTTAACTTTTATTTATAATATTACTGATCCTTGTAATAATATATTTAATTTTAAAAGAAATGTTAATATTATTGATTATACTTTACCCACTATTAATTTTAAAATTAATCCATATATACAACAATATATTAATTCTAATATTATTTCATACACTAATACTAATAATTATTATGATTTCTCTTTTCAAGCTATAGATATTAATGTTAATTCTAGTGATTTTATTTCACAATTAAATCATATATTATTTGATTTTAGTTTAAATGATAATTATAATTCTTCTTTTGATATTAGTAATAATTATTATATAAATATATTAAAAAATGATGTATCATATATAAATATTCATTCCATTTCCGATATTACTATTAATCCATATTTAAATTCATATTTTAAAAAAATTAATAATTCTTTAATTTTAAAATATAATTTTTATGATAATCAATATAATTATTCATATATTAATAGAAATGTTACTATTATTAATACTATTATTCCTGAAATTTCTTTTAATTTTAGTAAATATATTAATAATATACCCGAAATAGATATAAGTTTTGGTGATATTTCATTCAATTTTAATAATAATTATTTTAATTTATATCATTCTCGTATTAATTCTAATATATTTAATTTTCAATTAAATTATGACCTTACTCCTTATAAAATTACTTCTATTTCTGGAAGTAATAATAAATTATATGATCCTTCCGCATTAATTTATTCTATTCCAAATACTAGTTTAAATAATTATAAATTTATTACATATAATATAAATTTTACAAATGTAATTACTAATTATTATCCAAATTTAACATCTAATATTTTAAATATTCCTGTAAAAATTATTAATTATGGTCCAAATATTTATATTAATGTTAATGAAATTTCTAATAATATTATATCTGAAGCTGGATATTTTATTCCAGATGCTTCTTTAATTTTTGGTGTTTATTCTACTAGTATTTTTGATACTTTTTGGTTTTATAATAATAATTATACATATATTGGAACTAATGTTGAATTAATTAATGTATATAATAATAATAATAATAATACATATTTAAATCAAATTTCTCCCGTTGTTGGTAAATATATTATTACATATACATCTACCGATAAAAATAATGCATATAATACATATTATAGTAAATTAAATATTATAGATACACAACCTCCAACGATTACTTTATTTGGATTACCAGATATTAGTGTTAATACTAATTCTATTTATAAAGAACAAGGTGTTACTTTTATAGATAAAGGTAGTGATATATCATATATTAAACTTATTTTAACAGATAATAGTAATATTAATGTAATTGATTCTTCTTTAAGTATTTATAATATAAATAATAAATCATATAATTATAATACAAATCTATTAACTTTTTTAAATAATACTAATAAATTTAATGGAATATATACATTAAAATATATTGCTTCTGATATTTATGATAATTCCGCATCTGTTGAAAGACATATACAATTTTTACAATTACCATTTTTAACTATTAAACCATATATAGAAATTAAAAAAAATAATTTAGATGTTAGTTATGTTTTGAATCATAATTTTAATTTACAAGGTATTAAATATAATAATACTATTAAAACTATTACTTATGAAGCTACTTATTTAAAAGATTTTAATAATGATATATCATTTGGTTTAACTGCTAAATATGGTTCATATGATATTTCTCAAAATTATTTAACAATAGTTCAAAATATTAATCCTAATATCGTTGATAATTATCAAATCGTTTTTCAAGCTTTTGAAACTTTTAATTATACATATTTAAGTCAAATTATTTATTTTAATGTTGTCGATACTACTCCCCCTTCTTTATCTTTTATTAATTCTAATGATTATAATAATATTAATAATTTAATATTACCTTTATTATCTAAAGATACTTATCCTATTGCTTTAAATATGATAGATTATAATAAAACAAATCCATATTTATTTATTCCTGATTCAAATGGATATTATATTTATTCTATACCCGGAATTAATATTATTGATATTGTTAATAATATAAATATTAATACTTTAAGTAATGAAACATTACCTATTAAATATCAAAATAATATTACATTAAATATTAATTATACTTTACAAAATGTTTTAAATAATATTATAACTATTAGTAATAATTATTTATTAACTAATGCCGGAACATATACACAAAAATATGGAGTATATGATAATGCTGGTAATTATTCTTATATTTCACGTATTATTAATATTCAAAGATTGCCCCCTATTATTAATTTAAATTATGAAAAAGATCCTAATAATAATATATACAAAAAATATTATCATCAACATTATTATCCATATTATGAATTAGGTAGCTATATATTTGATTATTATCAATTAGATTTATCATATCAAACTAATGTATTTAGTGTTATTCAAAATTTTGATGAAAATATATTAGGACAACAACAAATATTATATAAATTAGTTAATAATAATACTATTAATAATACAACTTTTCAATCTCGTAATATAGAAGTAGTTGATATAGAATGTTTAGATGTAAATGTGAATAATATAACACAATCGTTACATAATTGTTATTTAAATAATAATTTAAAATTAGGAATAAATTATGGAATTTATAATTTAAATATAGATAATTCAAATAATGCAATACGTTTATTTGGATATAATAGCGATGATAATATATTATTAGATATAAGTAATTTAATAAATATATCAGGACAACAATATATTACACAATTATCACCTACAAATAATTTAAATTTATTAGAAATATCTTATAATTTAAATTCGTATAATTATTATTATGGTAATTTTACAATAAATGTTAATAATATTAATAATAATAATTTTAATAGAGTTTCTATAGAACAATTAATAGATATATGTAATTCTAATATATTTATAGACACAATATTATTTAATAATAATTGTATTCCTTATAATTTTCCAGATTTATTTAATTCTAATTCTAATTCTAATTCTAATTTTAATATATTTAATTCAGATACAGATTTTAATTATATCTCAAATACTAATTATAATTTTAATTCAAATTCAAATTCAAATTTTAATTCTAATTCTAATTCTAATTCTAATTCTAATTTTAATTCTAATTCTAATTCAAATTCAAATTTTAATTCTAATTCTAATTCTAATTCTAATTCTAATTTTAATTTTAATTCAAATTCAAATTCAAATTCAAATTCAAATTTAAATTTTAATTCTAATTATTATCAGGAAACAATAGATGTAGATGTATCAAATATAAATCATAGTGTTAATTTATCGACACCATATTTTATATTAGATGGTGAATATAAACCAATATTATATTTAAGTGTAGGATATTATAAATTTGATCAAAATTATAATTTAACAAATTATTTAAAATCGGGTTTTAGAAATTTTTATAATTCTATTAAATTTTCATTAATACCTGATGGAATACATAATACAGATCCTTCAATAAATCAACCATTAACACAATTTAATTATACAAAAAATATGAGAGAAGTAGGAATAATAGGATTATATAATTCTTATACAGAAATATTATTAGATGCTACAACTCCGTGTCCTTTATATTATTATTCGCAACACTTTCCTAATATGGGTGGAGTAATATATATTAAAAATAATTATATATTTTATAAAAATGTAATTTCTATAAATGGATATGTGTTATCAGCGGATAATAGTGGATCATTATATAATTCAAATATTAATTTAAATGATAAAATATTTTTAAGTCAAACATATAATTTAAATAATAATAATAATGGAAATAATTATAATCAAAATTTTATAGGAATAACTCAACAAAATTTAACACATAATATAATAATAAGTAATAATCCTTTATTAAATAGTAAAATAATTTTCAAAAAATATCAGAATATATCAGAATTAACTACACAAGATACACAAAATTATTATAATATAGTGGAAGATAATAGTTTAAATTATTTATTAGATATTTCTATGAATAATTATAATTCAAATATAGTATATATAAATTATGATATAGACACATCAATAAATTTATTAATGAATACTTATAATAATGCAACAAATAATATAATAAAAATAAATAATAATAATAATTTAAATATAACAAATAATAAAATAAATCAATTTGAATTTGATTTTACGAATTTTTTTTATAAAAATAATGAATTATATAATTTTTATGATTTTTTTATAAAAAATCATATAATAACAGATAGTTTATTATTAAATCCTATAAAAAATAATATATATATAGATAATTTTATTTATAAAATTAATGAAATAGCTTATACAAATAAAGTTCAATTATTAAATGGTGGTTCAGAATGTAAATTTTTTAGTGATAGTTTTTTACCATGTGAGAGAACATTTATAAATACAATATTAAATAATACAATATTATTTAATTTACAAATATTTTTAGACATAAGTTCATTAAAAATATCTCCAGATTATTTAAATTATTTAAAAAATAATATTTTTAATCAAAATTTATATAATTATAGTCCGCATTATCCATTAGATAATACGAAATTATTTTTTGAAGAATTAGTAGTATATATATATTCAGATATATGTATTAATAATTATATTACAACAAAAACATATAATACGAGTATAAATTTTTCACAAGGGAATTTAGAATTAAGTGATTATTTATTAGATATATCATCTAGTTCTATATTATTAGCATTATATAATGATTTAAATGAGAATGATAAAAGAGAGATATTAAAGAATAATATAATATTAACAATAAGAGATAATAGTTATGTAGATAATACATTTATAGGATTAACAGAACAGAATTTTTTTAATAATATATATTTAGAAGATAATTATAAATTTGTATTTCATAATTATTATGATTATTCATGTATAAATTATGAAGTGAATACAGATAATTTAACAATAGAAGAAACAAATAAAGATTTAATAAATAATAATTTATTTTTGTTAGAAATATCAAGTAATGATATATATAATTGTTTTACAGATAGTTCATATTCAATATATGATACTGGAATATATAAAAATAATGTATTATATAAATTAAATAGTAATAATTATCAAGTTTTAATAGATTATTTATTATATGATGAATTACCATTAGATAATTCATATTTATCAATATTGGATATTAGACCGAAATCATTAAATGATATTTCATATGGATTATATCCATATGCATATTCAAAAGAATTACAAAATTTGCATTCAGCAAGTTATATAATAGATTTGAATAAATCTATGGATAGAATATTATATGATAATTCATATATATTGATACCATATTTAAATATAAATTATCAACATATATATTATAATTTAATAGATATAAGTTATAATTATAATCGTGGAACATTTAATTTATATGATTTGGATATATTATATAATATAATTTATAATAAAGATGATGTATATAAATTAAATTATATTCAAAACTATATACATTTTACAAATTATAAATTAGATTATTTACAATTAATACTAACTACATATATAAATGGTGTAACATTTAAAAATTTTACATATATAGATAATTTAAATTTACAAACTCCAAGTAAATTTTTTTATAATTCAGGATTTATAGAAGATAATTATCATTCATTATTAGATAATGCTTCATTAAATGAATTATATCAAAATAATTATACAAATAGTAAAATATTAATAAAAAAATATAATAATGTAATAGATGTATTAAATTATTATGAATATATTATAGATTTTTCATATAATAATTATTTAAATATAATATATTATTATGCAATAGATCAATTATTAACGGATGTAAGTTTAATAAATTTAAATATAGATGAATTAGTTCAAAATTTATATTATAGAAGTAATGAAGAAAGAATTATTAATTATTTACAAGAAACTAATAGTAATTTTATAATAAATCAATATACAGATTTTAATATGTTATTATCATTATTAATAAATTTTTATAATATAATAGATAATTTTGGTAAAATTATATTAGAAATGGAATTAAGACATGGAAATAATAATGGATTAACACAAAATTATGTATTAAAAGAATATATAAATATATTAAATATATATGATTTAAATGATTTTACTATAGCATTATTTAATAATTATTTAATATTAAATACAAATTTAATAAATTTTATAGAATATAATTATTTAAATATAAATGTTATAAATAATGAATTAAATGAACCAATATTAACAGATATATCATTAGTATATGATACATCAATAATAGAGAATTTAATAAATTTAACAAATACAATAAATATAAATTATAATTATGCTTATAGTGCAATAGATAATAAATATAATATATCAAATAAGAAAATAATTTATTTAAAAAAAATAAATTATAATTTGGGTGGAAGTAGATTATTAATAAATAGTTTTCAATCAACAAATATATTATTAAAATTTAATATATATTATAATAGTTATTTATATGAAAATATATATTTGGATACGATAATAGTAGATATAGCAATACCAGATTTAACTCCGCCGAGTATAATATTTAATAGTTTAGATATAAGTTTAAATCAGAATTATTGTAATCCGAATGATATAAATAAAATAATAGATATTATATTAAATAATATAAATTATATAGATATAAATCAATCATCACCATTAATAAAAGATAATACGATAAATTATAGTTATAATAATATATTTGAATATAATTTATTAGAAACATTTATTATAAATGATATTAATTCATTAATAACAATAGACATTTCAGCGGTAAGTCAAGTAATATATGGTTCATATGCTTATAGAGATATATATTTTACAATAAAAGATAATGCGAATAACGTGAATACGATAATAGAGAATGTATATGTATATAATTCGGCATTACCTCCTTATTTTGTGTATAATAATAAAATAATAAATAATAATATAAATTTTGATGGTAATAATTTAATAGTATTAAAGAATGATGCGAATAATATAATATTAGAAAAAGCGAAATTAGATATATCAGGAATAGATCCTTCATATCCAAATAATATATTAACATTTTCAAATAATTATTTATCATTAGATATTTCAACAATAAATAATAATAATTTTATTATATATAAAGCAACAAATATTTTAGAAAATTTATTTACAACTGCATATAGATATATAACAATAAGTAATGAAACATTAAATAATATATGTTGTTATCCGAAAGTATATTATAAACCAATACAATTTAATTATAGGTTGGGTTCATTTGGAGCGACAAATATGAGATTAGGAAATATATTATTAAATAATAAATAATATTAATATTATATTAATTTAAAAAAAATAATTTAAAAATATAAATTAAATTTAATATATTTATATTTTTTTCTTTTTCTCTCTTTTTAATTTTTCTCTCTTTTTAATTTTTCTCTCTTTTTAATTTTTCTCTCTTTTTAATTTTTCTCTCTTTTTAATTTTTCTCTCTTTTTAATTTTTCTCTCTTTTTAATTTTTCTTAATTTAAAAAAAATAATTTAAAAATATAAATTAAATTTAATATATTTATATTTTTTTCTTTTTCTCTCTTTTTAATTTTTCTTAATTTTAAAAAATAATTTAAAAATATAAATTAAATTTAATATATTTATATTTTTATTTATGTCAATTGTTTTATAGAACAATTAAAACTATCTATTACCAAATAATTTATATCTTTATTTGAATTTATATAAAATACAAAACCATTACATATTCTACTATTTAAACCTCCCACAAAACGAGAACCTATACTTCCTATATAACTTAATGAAGCATTTGAATAATTAAAACTATTATCAAATGCTAATATTGAATTTTGTATTGTTGCAAATGGACTATCCAAATAATAACTTATTGTATAATTCGGATATATTCCAAAAGTATATGTATTCGGTTCTACATCTCCTGTAATCATATTTAAATATTTTATAGATACATGCGCATGAATTTCATATAAATTATTATTATTACTTGTATCCACATATATATATTTATTATTTTTTATTGAAATTTTATTAGAATCCGCTGTTGTAATCGGTATATATTTATAATTTAAATTACTATCTATTAATAAATTATTACTATTTTCTATAAAATATGATTGAGTATATATATTATAAGATACATCATTTCCTGATAAATCATCTGATAAATAAATGTTTGCATAATTAATACTTAAAAATATATTATTTGCTATATTATTATTATAAATCTTTAATATATTATTTGAATAATCTAAATAAATACTCGCTATATCTTGATTATGATTGTATATAGGCAATATAAAATAACCCGTTGAAAAATTAGTTCCTGCTCCCGTTACATTAAAAAAATCCAAATTTTTTAATTGAACATGTTTAAAATTTCCATCTACATTTATTGAACCAATTGAACCATTATTATTTATTATTGTATTTCCACTTATTTCTAAACTATTCCCCGTAATATTATTTCCAAATAATGTTCCACCACAATAAATAGAACCTGACGCACTAATAGAACCTGATGTACTTATTGTAGTTGTATTATAAATATTATTTACATATATATTATTTGTAGATATATCATTCACATTTAATTCATTCAAATATGTATTATTTTGAACATGTATATTAGTAAATGAAGTATCTTTTGAAAAATATACATTATTATTTATATACATATTATTTGCACTTAAATCTATAACTTTAATATTATCATAATTTAAATTATCTCCCGATAAATTATTTATTATTCCATTTTCAGAATTTAAATTTAATAAATTAAATTGCGCTGATATATCTAAAATATTCGTATTTATAGAATTTACATTTAATGTATTACCCGATAAATTATTAAAATATATATAATTATTTGATGATATATCTATCGTATTTATTAAAGAACTATAAATATTTTTTGAATGCAAAGAATATGAAGATATATCATTCGCCGATATACTATAACAATATCCAAAACTAAAATCTAAATTTGTTAATGTAAAATTCTCTAAATTTATTTCATTACAACTTATTGAATTTATTTGAGCTTTATTTGTAATTATTAAATTCTTTGCATTTATTATACTTTGAAAATCATTTCCTGAAACATCTATCGCGTATTGTGGATTTTTTGTATTTATTCCTAAACGTATATTACTACTATCAATCACTATTACATTTTCAGAATTAATATAATTATTCGTATTAAAAGTGCTTCTTTTTATATTTGCAATTATTTTATTAGTTACTGATTCTTGAAGCATATTTTAATAAATAATAATATTATTATATCTCTATATCAATAATATTATTTTATAAATAAAATAAAATAAAATAAAATAAAATAAAATAAAATAAAATAAAATAAAATAAAATAAAATAAAATAAAATAAAATTTTAAAAATATAAAATATTTTTATAAACAATAAAAAAAAGTGTTTTTTT
>Ga0214923_10003850_pt1 | contig 18578 bp, 17 predicted proteins | sample LL1510_MetaG_FD_177993 | JGI IMG/M metagenome (GOLD analysis project Ga0214923, IMG submission 177993) | Freshwater microbial communities from Lake Lanier, Atlanta, Georgia, United States - LL-1510 | ecosystem: Environmental > Aquatic > Freshwater > Lake | place: USA: Georgia | collected... | reverse complement strand
CAGCCATGCCATTACTAGGTGCACTTCCCGAAGGAAAATCAACTGTCGCGTTTTTAGGAGTCGCCGTAGTGATCTTTGCTGGAGCGTTATTGACTAGCTGGACGGTCGCGCTCAACATTAAAGTTTTGTATCAAAGTTTGATTGTTTCGATCTTGATAGCTGCCTTTGTTGGCTACTCAGGAAGCGGCGCTCTGATAACTGATGCAATGTCAGCGGTTGGGGTATCACCATGGAAGTTCACCTTGGCTATCGCCGCCGAGCTTGGCTTAGGCGCGGTATTAGCCCTCTATCTGCCACGATTGCTTAAACGCTCATGAGAAAAAGAGTAGTAATCCTGGCCTCTGGAGCTGGTTCTCTTGCACAGGCAATCATTGATGCAACTGATTTAGATATTCAAATTGTTGCGGTTGTGTCAGATAGAGCGGATGCTCACGTTTTAGAACGCGCTAAACAGGCAGGAATTAATACATCTGTCATCTCATTAGGTGCTGACCGCGCCGCTTGGAACAAACAACTCTTTGATCAGGTAGATCAATATCAACCAGATCTTGTTGTAAGTGCCGGCTTCATGCGTATTTTGTCCTCAGAGTTCGTAAACACCTTTCCTACGATCAATAGTCATCCCGCCTTACTTCCTGATTTTCCGGGAGCTCATGCGGTTCGTGATGCTTTAGCCGCCGGTGTAACGGTTACAGGAACAACAGTGCACTGGGTAGATGATGGTGTTGACACTGGTCCCATCATCACTCAAATGGAGGTTCCGGTGTTGCCCAATGATGATGAGGCAACACTTCATGAGAGAATTAAGAAAGTAGAACGCGGTCTCATTGTTGCGACCATCGCCTTGATCCTTCCGACACTGGAGACCAATTCACGATGAAAAAACCAATTCGCCGCGCATTAGTAAGTGTCTATGACAAAGATCGTCTTCTAGAAATTGGTGCGGCATTAAGCGCTGCCGGTGTCGAAATTCTTTCAACTGGTTCAACCGCCAAGAATTTAGCTGATGCAGGAATTGCCGTTACTGAGGTAAGTAGTTACACAGGCTTTCCCGAAATTATGGGCGGACGTGTAAAGACATTGCATCCACGAGTGCATGGCGGTATTTTGGCTGATCAGAACAATCCTGAACATTTAGCGGCAATTGCTGAACTTGATATCGCACCATTTGATCTAGTAATTATTAACTTGTATCCATTTGTAGCAACAATTGCATCGGGTGCAAATTTTGAAGAGTGCATTGAGCAGATTGATATTGGTGGACCTTCGATGCTTCGGGGTGCAGCTAAAAACCATGGCTCAGTAGCGGTTATTTGCCAGACTTCTCAGTATGACCAACTTCTTGAAGCGATTAAGTCTGGTGGATTTACTGAAACAGAGCGTCGTCAATTAGCTCTAGAAGTTTTCCGTACCACCGCTGAATATGATCTTGCGGTTGCAACCTGGCTTGGTCAATCAGCTGACAATGAACTTCCGGAATGGTTTGGTCGTATCTGGCATCGTCAAGACTCACTTCGCTATGGCGAGAATCCACACCAGGCCGCCGCTATTTATTCAGGCGGGCCAGCGGGAATAGTAGGCGCGCAACAACTTCATGGTAAGGAAATGTCATTTAATAACTACACAGATGCCGAAGCGGCATGGCGTGCAGTTCTAGATCACCGCGATCCTGCCGTTGCAATCATGAAGCATGCGAACCCATGTGGTGTTGCAGTGTGTGAACTTGGGGTCGCTGTCGCTTACCAACATGCACATGAATGTGATCCAGTGTCAGCTTTTGGTGGCGTAGTTGCAGCAAATAGAAAAGTTGATCTTGCAATGGCAGAACCTTTATCAAAGATCTTTACTGAAGTACTTATTGCTCCTGATTATGATGCAGATGCACTTGAACTATTGATGAAGAAGCCATCAATCCGAATTCTCAAATGCGATGTAACAGAGATTAATCCACTAGAACTTCGCCCAGTTTCAGGGGGAGTTCTTTTGCAAGGTACAGATTTGATTGATGCAGAGGGCGATTCACCTGCAAATTGGAAACAGGTCAGCGGTCAGCCAGTGGACGTACAAACTATGAAGGATCTTGAGTTTGCTTGGCGCAGTGTTCGTGCAGTAAAAAGTAATGCGATCTTGCTTGCAAAGATGACCGCATCTGTTGGAATTGGAATGGGCCAAGTAAACCGGGTTGATTCAGCACGCCTCGCCGTATCTCGTGCAGGTGATCGAGTTAAAGGCTCAGTTGCAGCAAGTGATGCATTCTTCCCATTTGCAGATGGATTTCAGATTCTGATTGATGCGGGAGTTACAGCTGTTGTTCAACCTGGCGGAAGTGTGCGAGATGAAGAGGTTATTGCAGCGGCTCAGGCTGCCGGTATTGCAATGTTCTTTACCGGTACCCGACATTTCTCTCACGCATAAGTAACTAGATAGGCTTAGCTCATGAGCGCACAGATACTCGATGGCAAGGCACTTGCTTCAGTTATTAAAGCTGATTTAGCCACACGCGTGCTCGCGCTGAAAGCAAAGGGAATTACCCCTGGACTTGGAACAGTTCTTGTTGGAGATGATCCAGGATCACACTCATATGTGGGTGGAAAGCATCGTGATTGCCAAGAGGTTGGAATCAATTCAATTCGTGTTGATCTGCCAGAAAACGCAACTGAAAAAGATATCCTGGTTGCAATCGCCGATTTGAACTCTGCAAAGGAGTGCACTGGTTACATAGTGCAGCTTCCATTGCCAAAGGGAATTAATACACAAAGAGTTTTAGAAGCGATTGATCCAAGCAAAGATGCAGATGGGTTACACCCTATGAATCTTGGACGATTAGTTTCTGGCTATGACGCACCACTTCCTTGCACACCTAGAGGAATCGTCGCTTTGCTTGATCATTACAAAATTGCAACTAAAGGTGCTGAAGTAACGGTTATCGGAAGAGGCTTAACTGTTGGTCGCCCACTTGGCTTGCTCTTAACTCGCAAGCAGGAAAATGCGACAGTTACTTTGACGCACACAGGTACAAAAGATTTAACTGCGCACACGAAGAACGCCGACATCATTGTCGCCGCAATCGGTCAGGCGCATTTCTTAAAGGCAGAAATGATTAAAGAGGGTGCTGTCGTAATCGATGTTGGAATCTCTCGCACCCCTGATGGATTAATGGGAGATGTTTGCCCTGGCGTATTTGAAAAGGCTTCATATGTGGCACCAATGCCAGGTGGCGTTGGACCAATGACTCGTGCAATGTTGCTAACAAATGTGGTTGATGCATGCAGCTAAATAATCGCCTGCTTTCAATGGCTAGCTATGCAGCGGTGCTGATCGGGGTGGTTTTAGGGGCCTCCGGAGTAGTGCGAGGTGGATCACTTTTTATCGCCGTGGGTACCGCTGGGGTCGCTCTTAAATCTCGTAATTTCCGCAGCGTTCAGTTTTATCTACCGCTCCTTATCGCTGTAGCCCTTTTTACGCTGGCGATTGCACTTCCTCGCGGGCGATAGAGTTCACCTATTCGCAAATACGCATGAATGGAGTCACTATGGGTGGCAAAGTCACAGTAGTTGGTGCAGGTTTCTACGGTTCAACGACAGCTCTTCGCTTAGCTGAATACAATGTTTTCGACACCGTAGTTTTGACAGATATTGTTGAAGGAAAGCCAGAAGGTTTGGCTTTAGATATGAACCAATCTCGCTCAATTGAGGGATTTGAAACAAAGATCATCGGCGCAACAACAACCGCTGAAGGTGCTGGCTATGAAGCAACAGCAAACTCAGATGTAGTTGTAATTACAGCTGGACTTCCACGTAAGCCTGGAATGAGTCGCATGGACTTGATCGGCGTAAATGCTGGAATCGTTCGTGGTGTTGCAGAAAATATTGCAAAGCATTCTCCAAACGCTGTAATCATCGTGGTTTCGAATCCGCTTGATGAAATGACAGCGCTTGCACAGATTGCAACTAACTTTCCAAAGAATCGCGTCATGGGTCAGGCAGGAATGTTGGACACTGCACGCTTTACAAACTTTGTTGCTGAAAAACTTGGCGTGAAGGTTGCATCAGTGAAGACTCTGACTCTTGGTTCACACGGAGACACAATGGTTCCAGTTCCAAGTCGTTGCACAGTTGATGGCAAGCCACTCAGCGATCTTCTTTCACAGGAAGAGATCGCAGATCTTGTTGATCGCACCCGTAATGGTGGAGCAGAAGTAGTTGCACTTTTGAAGACCGGTTCTGCTTACTACGCACCATCAGCAGCTGCAGCACGTATGGCAAAGGCTGTTATTGAAGATTCAGGTGCGGTAATGCCTGTATGCGCATGGGTTGATGGCGAGTACGGAATTTCAGGTGTGTACCTTGGCGTTGAAGCCGAGATCGGTCGCACTGGTGTGAAGAAGGTTGTTGAAGGCACTTTGACCGATACTGAAGTAGCAGCTCTCAAAGAGGCGGCTGAAGCGGTTCGCGCAAAGCAAGCAGATGTTCAAACTCTCTAAACTTTTACAAATACTAAGGAATAAATAAGGGGAAAAGATGAGCAAGATCAAAGTAACAGGCACAGTCGTCGAGCTCGATGGCGATGAAATGACACGCATCATGTGGCAGTTCATCAAGGATTCATTGATCCTGCCTTACTTAGATGTAAACCTTGAGTACTACGACTTGGGTATGGAAAACCGCGATGCAACTGATGATCAGGTAACCATCGATTCAGCACGTGCGATTCAAAAGCACGGCGTAGGTATCAAGTGCGCAACCATCACTCCAGATGAAGCTCGCGTTAAGGAGTTTGGCCTCAAGAAGATGTGGAAGTCTCCTAATGGAACAATCCGCAACATTCTTGGCGGAGTTATCTTCCGTGAGCCAATTATTATCAGCAATGTTCCACGTTTGGTTCCACACTGGACTAAGCCAATCGTTATCGGTCGTCACGCATTTGGTGATCAGTACCGTGCAACAGATTTCAAGGTTCCAGGTCCTGGAAAGCTAACAATCTCATTTGTTCCTGAAGATGGTTCAGCTCCAATCAACACCGAGGTTTTCAACTTTGAATCTTCAGGTGTAGCAATGGCTATGTACAACGTCGACGATTCAATCCGCGACTTTGCTCGTGCATCTTTGAACTACGGATTGCTTCGTAAGTTCCCTGTATACCTTTCAACTAAGAACACAATTCTTAAAGCCTACGATGGTCGCTTCAAGGACATCTTTGAAGAGATCTACCAAGCAGAGTTCAAGACTCAGTTTGATGCTGCAGGTATTTGGTATGAGCACCGCTTGATCGATGACATGGTTGCTATGTCATTGCGTATGGAGGGTGGTTACGTTTGGGCATGTAAGAACTACGACGGCGATGTTCAATCAGACACCGTTGCTCAAGGGTATGGCTCACTTGGTTTGATGACATCTGTTTTGATGACACCAGATGGAAAGATCTGTGAGTCAGAGGCTGCTCACGGAACTGTGACACGTCACTACCGCGATCACCAAGCAGGAAAGGCGACCTCAACAAACCCAATCGCTTCAATCTTTGCGTGGACTCAGGGTCTTGCACATCGTGCAAAGCTTGATAACAACGCTGAACTTGCCAAGTTCTGCACAACTCTCGAGCGTGTATGTATCGAAACTGTTGAGCAAGGAAAGATGACAAAGGATTTGTCACTTCTAATCTCAAAGGATGCGCCATACCAAACTACGCAAGAGTTTTTGAATTCAATCGATGAGAACTTAAAGAAGGCGATGGCATAAGGTTTAACTTATGAATCAGAACCCCGGTGCTATTGCACTAGTTGGTTCTGGCGAATATTCAGTAACGATGCAGGGGCTTGAAACTGAGCTCCTGCATCGTGCTATTTCTAGAGGTAAGAAAAATACCTTTGTGCAGATTCCAACAGCTTCATCACATGAAGGCGAATCAAGCCGTGCAAAGTGGAGGCGGTTAGGGCAGGAACAATCAGATCGAATTGGTAGCGAATGTATCTACCTTCCAATTCATGAGCGCGAAGATGCCTTTAATCAAAAGTTTGTCGATCAAGTTAAAGATGCAGGCCTGATCTATTTCTCAGGGGGAGATCCACACCGCGTTGCAGAAATTTTTACAGGATCACCAGTGTGGGATGCGATCGTTACACAGTGGGAGAGCGGTACATCATTAGCGGGATGTTCAGCAGGTGCAATGGCTTTTGGCGGAACAATTATGGGAATCAGAAAATCCAATCACAGTCCAGGATTGAATCTACTTCCAAATATTGAAGTGATCCCACACTACGACAAAATGTTGGGATGGCTTCCAGACCGGGTCGCTTCTTTAATAACTAAAAATACATCGGGGTCGACCCTTATCGGCATCGATGAAAACACTGCATTGGTGCACACCGATGCCTGGAGAAAGTATGGTTCTGGGAAAGTGCATGTTTTGCGTGGTGAATTGAAAATAGAGGATTAGGAAATAGGTAAAGCCCCGCCGAAATCAGCGGGGCTTTACCTTTACTACTGTGAATTAGATGCGCTCACCTGTTGTTGCGTTGAACAAGTGAACAGCGCCCTTAACAGCCTCAACGGTGATTGTGTCACCTGGCTGTGGAGGGTTCTTTGGATCCCAGCGAACAATTACTTGTGCGCCTTCATCAGTTGAGTTTGCGAACTTAACATTGTTATCAGCAGGCTTTCCGTAAACGAAAGCATCTGATCCAAGCTCTTCAACAACTTCAACCAGTACATGGAAGCCCTTAGAAGATGGTGTGAAGCCTTCTGGGCGAACACCAACAGTTACAGATGAACCAGCAGATGCTGGAACATCGATACCTAAATCTCCAAGCATTGCCTTGCCACCGCTAACAGGAGCGATAAGTAGGTTCATTGCAGGGGAACCGATAAAGCCAGCAACGAAAGCGTTTGCTGGGTTGTCATAAAGATTACGAGGAGTATCAACCTGCTGTAGCAAGCCATCCTTAAGAACTGCAACGCGATCGCCCATAGTCATAGCTTCAACCTGGTCGTGAGTTACGTAAACAGTTGTAATTCCTAGGCGACGCTGCAATGCAGCGATCTGTGTACGAGTTGCTACACGCAACTTCGCATCAAGGTTTGATAGTGGCTCATCCATAAGGAATACCTGAGGTTCGCGAACAATTGCGCGACCCATAGCAACGCGCTGACGTTGTCCACCTGAAAGCGCCTTTGGCTTGCGCTCTAGGTATGGCTCAAGGTCAAGCAACTTTGCTGCTTCTAAAACGCGACGATCGCGCTCTTCCTTTGGAGTTCCTGCGATCTTTAGTGCGAAGCCCATGTTCTCTGCAACTGTCATGTGTGGATACAGTGCGTATGACTGGAACACCATCGCAATATCGCGATCCTTTGGTGCAACATTTGTTACATCACGATCGCCAATTAAAATTCTTCCGCCATCGATCTCTTCAAGTCCTGCCAACATACGAAGTGATGTTGACTTACCGCAACCTGAAGGTCCAACAAGAACTAAAAACTCGCCATCATTGACGGTGAGATTTAACTTGTCGACAGCAGGTGCTGTTGTTCCTGGGTAGATACGTGAGGCGCCATCAAAAACTACTGATGCCATGAGATTGCTCTCCTTCTCCGGGCAGGTACGTGCCCGACGGTCCGAGGATGAAGGTGATGGCCGGTTGGCCAACGGTGGAAGATTACGGGTAAACCACGCGTATGGGAAGATCCTGCTTCGCGCCACGGGGTCAAGATCGTATACTTCTCACATAATGGAATCTCACTCGTTAGGTTCACTTTTCGCAGATCTTGCAACCGTTGCTGGCCTTATCTTGCTGGCCGCCCTTTTTGTTGCTGCAGAGATCGCTCTTATCTCCCTTCGCGAGAGCCAGATCCGACAGATCGCAGCTCGTGGAAAACGTGGCGCTCGCGTAGCGAAACTGGCTGAAAATCCCAACCGTTTCTTAGCCGCAGCCCAAGTTGGCGTAACCGTCTGTGGTTTCTTATCAGCGGCGTTAGGTGCTGAAAAGCTCGGTGGGTATGTAATTCCTTGGCTTGAAGATCAAGGATTAACTTCGGGCTGGAGCAACACGATTTCAATTGTTGGTGTCACCTTGGTAATCGCTTATTTCTCATTGGTATTTGGTGAGTTGGTTCCAAAGAGGCTGGCACTTTTTCGCACAGAGGAAATCTCCTTGGCCTCTGCTGGAGTTATCGATGTAGTTGCAAAGATTTTCCGCCCAGTAATTTGGTTACTGTCAAAGTCAACTGATTTTGTGGTGCGTGCATTTGGTGTTGATCCAAAGGAACAACGTAGCCAGATATCAGAAGAAGAGCTTCTAGATCTCGTTGCTGGACATGCCGCATTGACCGATGAAGAACGTGACATCGTTGAGGAGGTATTCAACGCTTCAGAACGCCAAGTTCATGAGGTGATGGTTCCTCGCACCGAAGTAGATTTCATGGATGCCTCACTAACAGTGGGCAAGGCGATTGAATTAGCCGTTGAAAAGGCACATTCCCGCTACCCAGTTGTGCGCGGATCTTCCGATGAGGTTGTGGGCTTTATCCATGTGCGTGATTTGTTAGATTCATCCCTTGCAAGCAAAGGTACAAAGATCGTTGAACTAGTAAGAAACATTATGTATTTGCCAGGCACTAAAGGTGTTTTACCTGCACTTACTGAGATGAGAATTCAAGGACAGCATCTTGCGATCGTATTAGATGAGTACGGTGGTACCGATGGAATTGTGACCCTGGAAGACTTGGTAGAAGTGCTTATTGGAGATATCCGAGATGAGTACGACGACCATGAAGCAGAAATTTCACTGGAAGAGCGCACCGGCGATTTTGAAGTTGATGGCCTTATCTCAATTGAGGACTTAATTGAGCAGACCAACCTTGAAATTCCTGACGGTCCTTATGAAACCGCAAGCGGATTTGTTATGCATTTCTTAGGTCGAATACCTCGTGAACACGATGTGGTAAACGTGAACGGCATCAGAATCACAGTGTTGACCATGGAAGGTAAACGCGCAGGACAGTTATTGATCTCGCGATCCGTGTAACTGTGAAAGAATTACATCTATGACACAGAAGCGAGTTCTTTCAGGCATCCAGCCAACTAGCGACTCCTTCCACCTTGGAAATTACCTTGGCGCTCTTAAGCAGTGGGTCGAACTTCAAGAGGGAAATGATGCCTTTTATTGCATCGTGGACCTGCACGCTTTAACTGGCGAGATCGAGCCAGCCCTTTTTAGAAAGCGCACTCTTGCATCTGCAGCACAATTAATTGCACTCGGAATCTCTCCAGAGAAATCAACGCTTTTTGTTCAATCACATGTTGCAGAACACAATCAACTTGGTTGGATCATGGAATGTCTTGCAGGCTTTGGCGAGGCAAGTCGCATGACTCAATTCAAAGATAAATCTGCAAAGGGCGGCGCCGATAGTGCCCGCGTTGGGTTATTTACCTATCCAATGTTGCAGGCAGCTGACATTCTTTTGTATCAGGCGCACTTTGTTCCAGTGGGAGAAGATCAACGCCAACATATTGAGTTAACTCGCGATTTAGCTACACGTTTTAATTCACGTTTTGGTGAAACCTTTAGATTGCCAGAAGGCTACATTTTGAAGGCTGGAGCGAAGATTTACGATCTTCAGGAGCCAACCTCCAAGATGAGTAAGTCATCTGGATCTGTGGCAGGTGTTCTTGAATTAATGGATACACCAGAGGCAAATACAAAGAAGATTAAGAGTGCGGCAACAGATGCGGGCCGTGAAGTTAAGTTTGATGAAAAAGAAAAGCCAGGCATTAGTAATTTGCTAACAATTCACTCATCACTATCTGGTCGTTCAATCAGCGAGCTGGAAAATGAGTTCGAGGGCAGGGGTTACGGAGACTTCAAGGGAGCTGTTGCAGAGGTTGTTGTTGAATACTTCCGCCCAATTCGCACGAAGGCTCTTGAGCTGCTGGAAGATGAAAAACACCTCATTGATCTTCTGCACGAAGGTGCAGACAAGGCTCGCGCCGTTGCGTCAGAAACCCTGCAAAGTACCTATAAAAACCTTGGTTTGGTGAAGTAATAGGGGAGTTGCCTCAACCCCAACTTGAGAGTTTTCCAAAACGTTACACCCCCGACACCAAAATTAACCGCGGTGTGTTGAGTTTCCTCATGCGTAAGTAATAGGCTCACGATTACACAAAGCTTCTGTATTTGCCTTAAAAAGCAGCTATTGAAGATCCCCTTGAATCCTTGGAGGAAAATTGAAGAAAGTATTTCGTCTTGTAGCAGTAGTTGCTGCAACTGTTTTGGCTGCGACAGCATTCGTTGCACCATCAGCAACAGCAGCATCAAAGGTAAAAGTTGGCCTTGCTTATGACATCGGTGGCCGTGGCGATAAGTCATTCAACGATTCAGCAGCAGCAGGTCTAGAAGCAGCTAAGAAGAAGTTTGGTGTTACAGCTAAGGAAATCACAGTCACACAGGGCACAGACTCAGAGCGCGAAGACAAGCTTCGTTTGCTAGCTAAGGCTGGTTACAACCCAATCATCGCTGTTGGATTCCTATACGCGGGACCACTAAAGAAGGTTGCATCAGATTACCCAAACACACAGTTTGGAATTGTTGATGATGCATCAGTAGATCTTCTAAACGTTGCAGGTCTTGTATTCGCTGAAGAGCAGGGTTCATACCTTGCAGGTGTAGCAGCAGCTCTTGCTTCAAAGTCAGGCAAGGTTGGTTACATCGGTGGAGTACGTATTCCTCTACTACAAAAGTTTGAAGCAGGATTCGTTGCTGGTGTTAAGGCAACAAACAAGAAGGCAACAGTTGACGTTAAGTACGTAACTGAGTTCCCTGATTTCTCTGGTTTCAATGACCCAGCTAAGGCAAAGGTTATTGCTAAGGGAATGATCGATAAGGGTGCAGATGTTATTTACTCAGCTGCTGGTGGTTCAGGTGCGGGTAACTTCGCAGCTGCTACAGATGCAGCAAAGGCTGGCAAGAAGGTTTGGACTATCGGAGTTGACTCAGATCAGTACCTAACAGCTTCAGCTGATGAGAAGAAGAACATGCTTACATCAATGGTTAAGCGTGTAGATAATGCTGTTTACGATGTTATTGCAGCTTCAGTTGCAGGTTCATCTGTTAACGACGTTCTTGACGAGTCAGGTATCTACGGTCGTCGTTACGACCTAGCACTTGGTGGCGTAGGCGTTTCTTACTCAGGTGGATACATCAACAAGTACAAGGCAGCGATCGATAAGGCAGCTGCTGGAATCAAGTCAGGCAAGATCAAGGTTCCAACAAAGCCATAATCTCGCTTATGTAAGTGGCATTTGGCCCAACAATGGAGTTAAATCTCCTTGTTGGGCCAAATGTTTTTCTCTTGAAGTAATTAGTCAAAGGAGACTTAAGTGTCAGTAGCAGTTGAACTGCGACACATCACCAAGCGATTCCCAGGCGTTGTAGCCAATAAAGATGTTTCAATGAAGGTTGAGACGGGAACGGTCCACGCATTGGTGGGTGAAAATGGTGCAGGTAAGTCCACTGTTATGAAGATTCTTTATGGAATGCAACATCCAGACAGCGGCGAAATCTTGGTTAATGGCACAACAGTTAACTTGAAGAACCCCAATGATGCAATTGAGTTGGGCATTGGAATGGTGCACCAACACTTTATGTTGGCTGACAACTTCACAGTTCTAGAAAATATTATTTTAGGTGCAGAGCCAAAACATGGCGTAACAATTGATTTTAAAGCAGCTCGCGACAAGGTCATGGAGATGTCAAAGGCGTATGGACTTGATATTGATCCAGATATCTTGGTTGAAGAGCTTGGTGTTGGTCAACGCCAGCGCGTTGAGATTCTCAAGGTTTTATTCCGTGGTGCAAATATTTTGATCTTTGATGAACCAACCGCGGTACTTGTTCCTCAAGAGGTTGATGATCTTTTTGGCGCACTGCAGGGTCTTCGCGCAAAGGGAATGGCGGTCATCTTCATCTCACACAAGCTTGATGAGGTACTCCGAGTTGCAGATGAAGTGACTGTTGTCCGCGCTGGCGAAACAGTTGCTGAAGTAAAGGCTAAAGATGTGACACCACGTCAGCTCGCCGAACTTATGGTGGGTAGTGAACTTCCGCAGCCAACTACCCATGGAAATACACGTCGCCCAGAAGTTACCTTGGCGCTGAAAGATGTCTCTATTCCAACGGCTACTGGAAGTCGCGATTTAATTTCGCACATTAGCTTCAATCTCCACGCTGGTGAGGTCGTTGGAATTGCTGGAGTTGAAGGTAATGGCCAGGCAGAGTTAATTGAAGCGATTATGGGCCTTCGCGATTACACGGGCAGCATCGAATTCTTAGGCTCATCTATCGATCACTTGACCGTTGCACATCGTCATGACTTAGGAATTGGTTTGATTCCTGAGGATCGTCAGCGTCAAGCTTTAATGATGAACTCACCATTATGGGAGAACCGCATCTTGGGTCATCAACGCGGTAAGCCAGTGATGCATGGTGCGATTTTGGATAAGAAGGCAACTATCGCCGACACAAAGAGAATTATGCAAGAGTTCGACGTTCGAGCTCCAGGACCGATGACAGCAGCTGCTGCATTATCTGGTGGTAATCAACAGAAATTTATTGTCGGTCGTGAAATGAGTAAAGCTCCAGCTTTATTGCTTGCATCTCATCCAACTCGTGGCGTTGATGTTGGAGCGCAGGGAGCAATCTGGGAAGTTCTTCGTGAAGCTCGCTCAAAGGGGATGGCTATCGTTTTAATCTCTGCAGATCTTGAAGAGTTAATTGGAATGTCTGATCGACTCCTAGTTATGTTGCGAGGTGCAATAACCGCAGAGCTGGATCCGCAAAAAACTACGCCCGAACAGCTAGGTTCAGCGATGACAGGTGCAGCATGAAACGTTTATCAATTCAAAAGATAGCGTTAGCACTAGCGGCCCCTGTTGCAGCGGCAATTGTTTCCCTTGTAGTTTCAAGTGTTGCAGTTCTTGCCTCACACAAATCTCCAATGCTTGCCTATAAAACAATGTGGGAATTTGGTACACAAGGCGGGTCTCTTATGGAGGCTTTAAACTCTGCAACTCCTTACTACATTGCAGCGATCGCAATTGCGGTTACTTTCCAAGCAGGTTTATTTAACATCGGTGTTGAAGGTCAATTACGGCTTGGCGCCCTGTTTAGTGCCTACATAGGTGCAATGTTTACTTTGCCACCTGTACTTCATGTGCTTGCGGTTTTTATCGTCGCAATGACTATTGGAGGAATCTGGGCTTCAATCGCTGCATACTTAAAGGTGAAGCGAGGTGTTAATGAGGTTATTTCGACCATTATGTTGAACAGCCTTGCAGTTGGTATGACCTCATTCTTATTCGCAAAGTACTTTGCAGTTATTACTGAGGGTTCAAATAACATGACGACTAAGGAGCTTCCAACAACAGCATGGTTCCCTGATTTAGTGCCACTATTAACAAAACTCGGTTTGCCTGAAATTCAAGGTGCAAGTGTTAATGGAATGCTTGTGATTGCTATCGCGCTTGGATTTATTTTCTGGTTTGTTGTAAATCGCACCCGTTTTGGTTTCGAACTTCGTGCATCTGGTGCTAATCCAATTGCTGCTCGTGTTAGTGGTGTGAACTCAAAGAAAATGACCGTAGTCGCACTTGTCATTTCGGGAGCGATCGCAGGACTTTCTGGTTTGCCAGCGGTTCTTGGCGAAACACACGCCTACAACATGGGTTTCAGATCAGGAATTGGTTTCTCAGCAATTGCAGTTGCATTGCTGGGAAGAAACTCCGCTGGAGGAATGGCATTTAGCGCACTGCTATTTGGATTCCTTGAAGTTAGCTCGCGCGCACTAGAACTTATTGATATCGCTCCAGAGACTTATGTCATCATGCAGGGCTCGATTCTGCTTAGCTCTGTAATTGCATACGAAGTGGTGCGTCGATTCAAATTGACCTTACAAAGTAAAGAGCTTGCAAAGGCGGTATCAGCATGAAGAACAAAGGCACAAAGCTTCTGCTCAATGCAACGTACCTACTTTTGTTACTTTCAATTATTCGCGTAATCACAGGGGCAACTGATTTAACAAGTGTTGGTACCGCCTCTGCAGCATTACTTCTGTCAGTTCCAATCGTTCTTGCAGGTCTTGGTGGTTTGTTCTCTGAGCGTGCTGGTGTTGTCAATATCGGACTTGAAGGAATGATGATTCTTGGTGCGTGGGCCGGTGGATTTATTGGTTCACAGCATGGACCTTGGTTAGGTTTGGTTGCCGCAGTTATTTTTGGTGCAGTCGGAGCCTTACTTCATGCAATTGCAACAATTTCATTTGGAGTAGACCACGTAGTTTCTGGCGTTGCAATCAACATTATGGCTGCAGGATTAGTTCGCTACCTTTCAACAATTCTGTATCAAGGTGGTTCGTGGCCTGGTCCATCTCAATCTCCAGATATCAAAGAGATTCCTCTCAATGGCTTGCCAGTACTTTCAGGCGGTCACTTCTTCGGTTGGCAGAGCCCAGATATTTTGACTCCAATTGCTGAAAAGCATTGGTTCTTTATCTCTGACTTGGTTGGAATTATTCGTGGAATCACAGGAAACCTTTCCTATGTCACCTTGGTAGCGATGCTATTTGTTCCATTGGCATTCTGGGTGTTGTGGAAGACATCGTTCGGATTGCGTTTGCGAAGTGCTGGAGAGGCGCCAGTTGCCGCTGAATCTTTGGGTGTAAATGTGTACGCGATGAAGTACGCGGGGGTATTAATTTCCGGTGGCTTAGCAGGTCTTGGCGGTGGATTCTTGGCAATCGTTGCAGCAAACCACTATCAAGAAAATCAGGTGGCTGGTCGTGGTTATATCGGTCTCGCAGCGCTTCTTTTTGGAAATTATCGACCAGGTGGAATTCTTGCTGGAGCAGCGCTATTTGGATTTGCTGATGCACTTCAACTACGTGATTCACAAGCGATTCACGCCCTGATTCTTTTGATTGTTGCGATCATGGCATACCTTGTTTATCGCGATATTAAGAAGGGCAAGATGCTCAGCGGAGTGATTAGCTTTGTTATGGGAGCTGCACTGCTGTGGTTCTACTTTGCAGTTGATGAACTTCCAGGACAATTAGTTTCAATGACACCATACATCGCGACACTTCTAGTTATGTCTCTGGCATCCCAACGTTTGCGTATGCCGGCTGCAGATGGAATGCCATATCGTCGTGGTGGTTTACGATGAGCGATATTAATTGGCAAACAATTCACCAATCTGCAATTGAGGCGATGAAGAAGGCTTACGCGCCATATTCCAAGTTTCCTGTTGGCGTTGCAGCATTAGTAAGTGATGGTCGCATCGCAACTGGATGTAATGTAGAAAATGCTAGTTACGGTGTTGGCCTTTGTGCAGAGTGCGGTTTAGTCTCAAATCTCATTTCAACAGGTGGCGGTCGACTAGTTGCAATCGTGTGTGTTGATGGTCAAGGTAACTACCTTGCTCCATGTGGCCGTTGCCGCCAATTGTTGTTTGAGCATGGCGGACCCGATGCCTTATTAATGACTGATGAAGGTCCGCAAAAGATGTCTGCCATGTTGCCTTGGGCATTTGGTCCAGATGATCTTGATCGCAACGAGCGTTAAATGAGTCAGATTGAAGCCTTTTCAGCTGCTGAAGTGATTGCTGCAAAGCGAGATCACCATGCATTAACCGATCCGCAAATTGACTGGGTGATTGATGCCTACACACGCGGCGCAGTTGCAGATGAACAGATGTCAGCTTTATTAATGGCGATCTTGCTGAATGGTATGGAAAACCGCGAGATCTCACGCTGGACAGATGCGATGATCAACAGCGGCGAACGCATGAATTGGTCCGCGCTTTCTCGTCCCACAGTTGATAAGCATTCAACTGGTGGAGTTGGTGACAAAATTACATTGCCGTTGGCTCCGCTTGTAGCTGCATGCGGTGCAGCAATTCCACAGTTATCAGGTCGCGGATTGGGTCATACCGGCGGAACATTAGACAAGTTGGAGTCAATTCCTGGCTGGCGTGCATCACTTTCAAATGATGAGATGTTGAAGGTTCTACAGGATTGTGGTGCAGTTATTTGTGCGGCAGGTGCAGGATTAGCTCCAGCTGATAAAAAACTGTATGCCCTTCGCGATGTGACTGCAACAGTTGAAGCAATTCCACTCATCGCATCATCGATCATGAGTAAGAAAATTGCTGAGGGAACTAGTGCGCTAGTTCTCGATGTTAAAACTGGTGCTGGCGCATTTATGAGTGATCCAGAAAAAGCTAAAGAGCTTGCACATGTAATGGTCGGACTTGGAAAACGTGCCGGAGTTAATACAGTTGCATTAGTTACCGCAATGGATATTCCACTCGGATTAACCGCTGGTAATGCACTTGAGGTCCGAGAATCAGTTGAAGTTCTCGCCGGCGGTGGGCCATCAGATGTTGTGGAGTTAACTGTTTTGCTAGCACGTGAAATGCTAGAGCTTGTTGGAATTAAAGATGCAGATCCTGCTGCAGCGTTGAAAAATGGAAAAGCGATGGATGTGTGGCGTCATATGATTTCACTACAAGGTGGAGATCCTGATGCAAAGCTTCCAGTTGCCAAGGAGAACACAGTTGTAACAGCACAAAGCAGTGGAACCATTCTTTCAATGGATGCTATGAAGGTTGGAGTCGCTGCTTGGCGCTTAGGTGCCGGTCGCTCCCGCCAGGGCGAGGCGGTTCAGGCAGGGGCAGGTATCGAGATTCATGCCAAGCCAGGAGAGGTTGTAAGCGCGGGATCACCTCTCTACACCCTCCACACAGACACTCCTGCCGCCTTTACGCGGGCGCTTGAGTCGCTCGAAGGTTCAGTGACCATAGGTGAAGTTCCAGCGGCTGGAATAGCTCGCCTGCCATTAGTTCTAGAACGAATTACCGATTAAGGGGCTTACACGATGTCGATGAACGCGATTCCCACAAAGGAACAGATCAAGTTAGTTCCAAAGGTGATGTTGCATGATCACCTTGATGGTGGCCTTCGTCCACAAACAATAATTGAGATCGCTCAGGAGATTGGTTACACCGCACTTCCAACCCACGATGCAGCAGAGCTTGCAACCTGGTTTCGCGAGGCATGTGATTCAGGATCATTGGTCCGATATCTAGAAACTTTTTCTCACACTATTGCGGTAATGCAACGTCGCGAGGACATCATTCGAGTGGCACGCGAGTGCGCTTTGGATCTTGCTCGTGATGGTGTTGTCTATGCAGAAGTTCGCGGAGCTCCAGAATTATTTACCCAAAAGGGCTTAACGATGGCAGATGTCGTTGAGGCAACCCTTGAGGGGTATGAAATTGGAATGAAAGAGGCAGCAGCTGAAGGTCATCCAATTGTTGTTCGTTCATTGCTATGTGGAATGCGTCAAAACAAAAACTCGCAAGAAGTCGCTGAATTAGTTGTTAAGTACCGAGATAAAGGAGTTGTCGGATTTGATATCGCTGGTCCTGAAGATGGTTTCCCGCCGTCTGATCAAAAAGATACTTTTGATTATCTTCGTAAAGAAGATGCCCATTTTACTATCCATGCTGGTGAAGCGTACGGACTCCCGTCAATCTGGGAAGCGATCCAACTCTGCGGAGCAGAAAGACTAGGTCACGGAGTTCGAATTATTGATGACATTGATTTCTCTGGTCCAGAACCAAAGTTGGGTCGTCTTGCATCATATGTACGAGACCGTCGAATTCCACTAGAACTATGCCCAACCTCAAATCTCCAAACAGGTGCTGCGGCAAGTTATGCGGAACATCCAATTGGTGCACTAGCAAAGTTACGTTTTCGCGTAACCCTGAACACCGATAACCGCTTGATGAGTCAAACCTCTTTGTCCTTTGAAATGGAAGAGGCGGTAAAGGCTTTCAACTGGAACTTTACTGAGCTCCAAAGAGTCACAATAAACGCTATGAAAAGCGCTTTTATCCCTTATCCAGATCGCTTAAAGATAATCGAAGAGGTCATTAAGCCAGGGTATGCAAAGGTTTCATCAACTTCATGATTGATTTCAACGATCCAAACTTTGTGGAGAATCCTTATCCTGCTCTTAAAGAGCTACGTGCAGCAGGAGAGCCGGTTTGGCATGAGGGATTGCAGATGTTTTTGGCGGCACGTCACGCAGATGCCAATGATGTGTTTCGAAATAAATCATTAGGCAGAATCTTCAAGGAGAAAACTCCAGAGTTTGAATGGGAGATTTTCAATTGGCTACATGCTGATTCGATCTTAGATAGCGAGCCACCAAAGCACACACGATTGCGTTCATTGGTAGCAAAGGCCTTCAATCGCCAAAAGATCGAAGGAATGCGTCCTGCCGTAGGCAGAATTACAGATCAACTGTTAGGTGCAATTGATGTGAAGGTTAAATCTGGTGAAAACTTTGATTTGATTGCAGATTATGCAGAACCTTTGCCGGTAAAAATCATCGCAGATCTATTGGGTTTTCCAGAATCTGAGGAACATCTTCTTCGCCCTTGGTCTCAAGCGATTGTAAAGATGTATGAAGTAAATCCAAGTGTTCAGTATCAAAATGAAGCCAAGCAAGCAGCACGAGAGTTTGCTGAC
>Ga0214923_10003849_pt1 | contig 18579 bp, 12 predicted proteins | sample LL1510_MetaG_FD_177993 | JGI IMG/M metagenome (GOLD analysis project Ga0214923, IMG submission 177993) | Freshwater microbial communities from Lake Lanier, Atlanta, Georgia, United States - LL-1510 | ecosystem: Environmental > Aquatic > Freshwater > Lake | place: USA: Georgia | collected... | reverse complement strand
GGGACCATCTTATTGGAGACTACACTGCTGGAGACGACATGGCTCGAGGTAAGATTGCTCGAAGTGATACCACTCGAAGCGACATTAAACCGGCGAGCCTCGGTCGCGCCCCGTGATGGGACACTAAATGTAGCTAGTCTTCCCTCTGTTCTTTGCTGTTCGGGCATTTTACTCGGCACTCGGACCTGATCGATCGCCGAATCACTCCGCACGAGGACGCCCCGCTCAGGGCGAGAATCCTCAATCGCTCTGCTCGTGCCCTCAGTCGGTCTTGTATATCCTGATCTGCTCAACTTAGGTTGCACCTGATATGCGCCACTACCCTGTAGCTCTACGGGGTAGAGATATCCATAGCCGGCCGATACTCCGAGGGCGATACCGACGGTCGAAATTACTAGAATACCCTTAGTGCTGTACCCAGGCGGAGCTGAACTCTGCTTGCCACGCGCCGGCGACCCCAGATTCGCGCCGCCACCAGTTAGCGCTTCCAGCTTAAGGATCTTACCAGCCGGAGCAGGTCGAGCTCTCCTGACGCGATCCGTGTTGTGGCTTGATTCATTGACTTTGAGGGCAGCGCTCATGGGGGATAGAAAACAGACGTCCATACACTGATCGTCTTATGTGGGCGATCTGCTTCATAAAAGATAAAGAGACAAGGGCCTGAAAACACACCTTTTTAGGAGATCAGGTCAAGAATCTCACTGCGGCTAAGCCCCTGTATGGTCTCACTTCCGATGGCTGCCGAGAGGAGCCCTCGCTTATGAGCTTGAAGCTTGAGGATCTTCTCCTCAATCGTGTCCCTGGCAACCAAACGATGAACAAAGACAGGATTGTTCTGCCCAATACGGTAGGCGCGATCAGCAGCCTGGTCTTCCGCCGCAGGATTCCACCACGGATCTACTATGTACACATGATCGGCTCTGGTTAGGGTAAGCCCCAAGCCTCCAGCCTTCAGGGAGAGTAAAAGAATATCCGGGCCACTATCAGATTGAAACTCGTTTACGACATCGCCGCGACCCTCCGTTGAGCCATCAATGCGTGCGAGACTTAGGTTGTTTTGAGCTGCCACCCTCTCGATCAGATCTAAGAGCGAGGTCCACTGCGAGAAAACCAGCGCTTTATGTCCTTGAGCTCTGGATGCAAGAAGTCGCTCAATGAGGAGATCAATCTTACTCGAAGACCGTTGGTCATACCCTGGTAAGAGCCCGAGACAACAACACGCTTGACGGAGGCGAAGCAGCACCTCAAGGATCGACGCCATGTTCTCTTGCCGAGTTCCGTTCTCAGTCAGCTGTTCGCGTGCTGAGCCCGAGATCGCCTCATAGACGGTACGCTCCTCTTCACTTAGCTCACACTCCAACACAAGCTCAGTTTTAGGCGGCAACTCAAGCGCCACATCTCTCTTCAATCTGCGCAGGATAAACGGCTTAATTCGCCGACGGAGCCTCTCAGGGGCACTCGAATCACCCGACTCAATCGGGTCGCCAAATTCCTTTGAGAATTCCGCACGGGTACCTAGCAAACCCGGATTGATAAAATTAAATTGGCTCCACACATCTTCGAGTGAATTCTCAACAGGAGTTCCACTCAAACAGATCCTGCAATTACCTCTCAATTGATAAGCCGCTCGGGCCACCTGACTCTCCGGATTACGAATTGTCTGAGCTTCATCGAGAACGATCACGTCCCAGGAACGACCTCGGAGGCGTTCAACATCTAAGCGCATCACCGCATACGATGTGAGAACTACATCCACATCATCGCGCAGAACTCTTCCAGGGCCATGATAGACACTCACCGTCAAGGAGGGCCGAAACACGCCAAGTTGCTGGCTCCAACTCGAGAGCACGGAGGTCGGGCACACCACGAGACACCTGCCTCGTAGTACCGCGATCGCCTGAAGGGTCTTACCAAGGCCCATATCATCAGCCAGCAGCGCGCCCAATCCGTTATCTCTACAAAACGCCAACCAGTTAATCCCGGTAGACTGATACGAGCGAAGATGAGCAGTCAGATCTTTTGGAAGAGGCGCATTAGGTATCTCCTCCACCCTCTCCAGCGCACGCTTAAGGCGATCGAAGTACTCGGGGTACTGCTCATCCAGTGCGTCACACAACTCCTCAACATCAGGTAAGAGTTGTGGGAGAGGTCTTCCCTCATAGGATCGAGCATCAAGAATCCTCCGAAGCGCTACCGCATGAGCGGCTAGCCATTCCCTTGGAATCGTCGCCCAGCCAGCCGTGCCCAGCCGCACAGCTGCACTCCCACGATCAAAAGCTTCAAGGATCTCAAGGGCTCCCACTCGCACCCCTGTCTCTGTTTCAAAATCAACCTCTAGTAGTTGCTGCCCAACTGAGAGAATCGGTCGCAATCCAGATGCTGGCAGGAATGCCGCGCTCCCTCCGCCTGAGGTACTCCACTCACGCAAGCGCCGCGCAAAAGAAACTGCATCTTCGCCATGTACGGTGCGTGCAGTATCAATCTGTAGACCCAATTTCATAGCCACGTCCCGAGCCAGTCGCGACTCTTCGACAAGATCACGAATAGGCACCTCACGGGAGTCACATAGACGCAGGACTCCCTTCTCAACGAGCGCGACTACTGGAGAACCGTAGGCAACCTGAGCAACCATGGTTAGTGATTCCCTATCATCACTGGCTATCGTATGAATAATAATGCGCGGGGCAATCCTGCGAACACGCGGTAGTGTCGCAGACTTAATCGACACCTTGATTCGCCCTTGGAGTCGGGGAATTATGCGTGTTGCCAGATCAATTCCTCGCTCTGCCTCAAACCAGGTCCCCTCTTCACGAAAGAGATCGAGATCCTCACCTCCCAGACCTGAATCTTCAAGAGCATGAAGCGCGCCCTGCGAATAGCACACACCGTTATCAAAGATCTCGTCGACGGGTGCGCTAAACTCACTTCGCAACCGAAAGCCGCCACGCTCATCAATAACTTCTATTCCTACCGCAACCGGTTCACGAGCGACCCTAACTTTGACCCCGTCGAATTCAACCTGCCCGACCCATGAGAGCGCGGGGATGAGAAACCTCATAACTTGCGGCTCAAGCACCCCCGAGTAACGTCGCGCCAGAACAACATCTAACCGTTCCTCAGCTTCACTGAGACAGACTACTCGGCCCCTCTGGGCTACATCCGCTATTGAACGAGCAAGAGACCCCATCACGGGCTCCCGTTCTCCACTACTCTCCAGGAAGCGAGAAAAGGACAGATACCTGCCCTGACGCACCAGAGAGTGCACGACTGACATGGGAACGCTAGTCCCGGCACGCACTGTGCGCGTAGCTCCCTTACCCTGACGCAACGCCAGGATAGTAGCAACGACGTGCCGACACGGGTCCTCATCCAGCCCACAATCGCAGGACCAGAGGTTACTACTTTCCGAGAGGGATACCCTTACCGGCCGATCCTTTCTGCCCCCAAGAACGCGCCACAATCGCTCCTCCGCATCCTGGCTGTCGAGCTCTTCAAAGTCTGAGTTGCGAGCGAGCTCAACTCCAGACGACCAAACAGCGGGCTGCGCAAGCTCTCGTACAAGTGAAAACAATCCATCCATCACGCGGCCAAGCTATTACGAGTGGCTTGGGTACAGCTGTGAGCCTCAACAACAGAGAGGAGATCCTCAACGCTGGTCAGCCGCTTAACCTCCGAAAACCAAGAGATCGCCTCGCGACGGTGAGCATAGTTTAACCACTGCTTGAGGCGCGCGAGAGTCCTCTTCTCACCCTCTCCTGCTTCCTGAGACAGTCGTGTCAATTCCCTCAGCATTCGCCTCCATGAGATCGATTCTGCAATCGAACGAGAAGTTACCCGACCGGCGGAAGCCCCCAGAACTTTCGAACATTCTGCCACCAGATCCAGCCGAGCCAGCGCTCCACGTCCCAACATGAAATGCTCGCAACCAGTTTCATCGATACACCTCAGGAGATCGTCCGCACTCCAGATCTCACCATTCGCGATAACGGGGATCGAGGCGCGCTTTCGAACCTCACCAATCGGCGCCCAATAGGCGGGAGGGTTGTACCCCTGTAGCTTTGTCCTTCCGTGGATAGTAATCCAGGATGCGCCACCTCTCTCAGCCCGCGTGGCATTGACGAATATCGCTTTCGGATCGTCCCAGCCCAATCGAAGCTTAGCTGATACAGGAATATTTGTGGGCACCACGCCGCGCACCGCCCGAACGATCTCTTCAATACGATCGGGGTACTTCAGTAGAGTTGCACCCCCATCATGGCGATTGACGGTCGGAGCCGGGCAACCGAAATTCAGGTCGATCACGCGCGCTCCCAGTCTAGCTGCGCGCTCAGCCGAAAGCGCCAATCTCTCTGGATCTCCCCCCAGAAGTTGCACACCAACCGGGACTCCAGCGTGCGTGAGGGATCCCCAGCCAAGCTCCGGCACATCGCGCACAAATACATGGTCAGGTGGCACCACACCAGAGATCCGAATAAACTCCGTCACGCAGTAATCAAAGGGCATGAATTGAGTTAGAAGCCGGCGCATAACCCAATCGGTCACACCATCCATAGGAGCCAAGACTAGCGCAGGATGCCCGCGTTGAATCACAACTGCCCCGCATCTAACTCGCCTGAGTCGGCTCGGCTTTCGCCATCGACCAACGCTCAGACTTTAACAAGGGATTAAAAGCCTCCCAAGGCACAACGATCCTGGTTGCGCCCATCGAATACGGCGCGATCTCATACGGATTGTACTGCACCTGCAGACCATCTGGAGTAATCGCAAAATTATCGGAAATCGGCATCTCCTGCCCAGGTAGGATAAAAAATCCAGCATCCTGAAGACTTTGATCCTGCCTGACTTTACGAGCCCGGCGAAACTCTGCCTCCAGGACCCGAACCAACACCCCGCGCGACGAGTCACTAATGATATCACTCACACTTAATCTCGTTCCCGTCTTGGCATCGAAGGTCATTAGCACACGGTCGGAGAATCCATGCGCCCCACCAAGGTATCCTTCACTCAGAATCTCTAGCGACACGAACTCAGGGTTTTCAGCTAGGACCTTAGCACTGCGCGTAAGCGACCAGTCGATCGGAGCATCACTCAACTCAGAGTATTCTCGATACCGTGCTTCAAGCTCGCGCATCAATTCATCCGGAGAGGGGCTATCTGAATCGATGTCTATAGAGGCATACAGCGTCGCCCTCACCTCGCTCTGAATCTTAGTTTCGACATCGTCTGAAATCCTCTCTCCTATCTGCGGGGTACCTCCTAGATTTATTTTAACACACGGAGTCGGGTTGCACGCTCCAAGATCAACCACCTTTCCTTGAATAGCAGTCGAACGCCCGAGCCCCGAGCATCCGGTCAGGAGCGCTACCATGAAACAGACCAAGACCTGGCAACGTTCCGCTCGTAACACCACTGGACTCATGCGCCTCCCCATTTATTATCACACATCCAACACCGCCCCTGCGCGCACCCGCGCCTCATTAATGAGTCTGTGCGAGGCGACCTGGTCAGTGCAGCCCGCCTCTATTGGGCCCTCATCTTTCCACGCAAGCTCACAGCCTTGTGAAATGTAGACCTGATAAAATCCCGATTCAGTCGAGTGATGTATTTAATACTGATACCTTTTGGACACGCTTCCTGACACTCGCCGTGATTCGTGCAACCACCAAATCCCTCGTCGTCCATCTGTGAGACCATGGAGGCAACCCGCGTCATCTCCTCGGGCTTACCTTGAGGTAAAAGAGCTAGATGAGTAACTTTTGCCGCAGTAAACAACATCGCAGAACCGTTGGGACACGCAGCTACACAAGCGCCGCATCCGATACACGCAGCCGCGTCGAAGGCTTCATCGGCGCTCTCTTTGTCCACCGGAGTTGAATTGGCCTCGACTGCTGCGCCAGTTGACACAGACACGTATCCACCCGCTTGTTGAATGCGATCGAAGGCGGATCGATCGGTTACGAGATCCTTAACAACTGGAAAAGGTTTAGCACGAAACGGCTCAATATAAATTGTGTCCCCATCGCTGAAATTTCGCATATGCAGTTGGCATGCAGTCGTTAGACGTTTAGGTCCGTGGGGTCGGCCATTGATCGTCATCGAACACGACCCACATATCCCCTCTCGACAATCATGTGCGAAAGCAACCGGCGATCCGCCCTGCTCAACGAGCTGAAGATTAAGCACGTCGAGCATCTCAAGAAATGAGGAATCCTCGCTCACATTCTTCATTTCATATCGCTCAAACGCTCCTTGACTCTGCGCATTCTTTTGTCGCCAGACGAATACTGTAAGATTCATACCCACTCCTATTTATAACTCCGTGTCGCGAGATGTACATTCTCAAACACGAGCGGCTCTTTCGTTAGCACTGGCGAACTTCCTGACTCACCGGGACTCCACACCGCTGCATAGCAGTAATTATCGTCATCGCGCTTGGCTTCACCCTCGTCAGTTTGATACTCCTCACGAAAGTGCCCGCCGCAAGACTCATTACGATTGAGCGCGTCGATGCACATCAACTCTGCGAATTCAAAGAAGTCGGCCACGCGCCCTGCACGCTCGAGCTCCTGATTGAGCTCCTGTCCGGAACCGCCTACAAACGAATTTTTCCAGAATTCCTCACGCAGCTCAGGAATGCGCTGGAGCGCCTCCTTGAGCCCGGACTCTGAGCGCGACATTCCACACTTATCCCACATAATACGACCGAGCGTGCGATGAAAGTAGTCGACGGGTTTCTTTCCGTTCATCGAGAGGAATGTTCGTAGCCTGGTCTGAGCTCGGTCCTCTGCGGCGCGCACGTCAGGACTGTTCACATCAATACCACCCGGTTTCTGCTGCGCTAAATAGTCTCCGACGGTGTACGGGATAACAAAGTAGCCGTCTGCCAAACCCTGCATCAGCGCACTCGCTCCCAACCTGTTGGCTCCGTGGTCAGAGAAGTTAGCCTCCCCAGCGGCAAACAGGCCTGGAATTGTAGTCATCAAGTTATAATCCACCCACAAACCGCCCATCGTATAGTGAGGCGCTGGATAGATACGCATCGGTGTCTGGTATGGATTTTGCCCGGTAATATTCTCATACATGTCGAAAAGATTTCCGTAGCGAGCCTCGATCGCCGGCTGTCCAACCCGCTTGATGGAATCAGAAAAGTCCAGATAAACGCCCAATCCCATCGGCCCGACTCCGAATCCGGCATCGCAGCGCTCCTTGGCAGCCCGAGAGGCGATATCACGGGGGCTCAAGTTGCCGAAGCTGGGATAGCGTCGCTCCAAGAAGTAGTCACGCTCGCTCTCCGGAATATCTTTGGGATCTCGGGTATCGCCCACCTTCTTTGGAACCCAAACCCTGCCATCGTTTCGCAACGATTCGCTCATAAGGGTTAATTTGGACTGATGCTCCCCTGATACCGGAATACTGGTTGGGTGGATCTGTGTGAAACAAGGATTGGCCATCCCTGCTCCATGCTTGTAAGCTCTCCAAATCGCGGAGACGTTACATCCCTTGGCATTGGTTGAGAGGTAGAACACATTTGAGTATCCACCCGTTGCGAGGACTACAGCGTCCGCCACGTGACTTGAGACCTCTCCAGTGCGAAGGTTCCTAGTAACGATACCCCGACACCGACCATCACTTACAATCAGGTCTAGCATCTCATGAGAGGCGTGCATCTGGACTGACCCGAGATGGATCTGTCTATTGAGAGCGGCGTACGCACCCAAAAGAAGCTGCTGCCCTGTTTGACCTTTCGCGTAGAAGGTGCGCGACACTTGAGCTCCGCCGAATGAGCGATTAGCTAAGAGTCCGCTATATTCCCGCGCGAATGGCACACCTTGCGCCACGCACTGATCGATGATGTTTACGCTCAACTCGGCTAGTCGATACACGTTAGCCTCGCGAGCCCGGAAGTCACCACCCTTTATAGTGTCGTAGAACAGCCGATACACACTATCGCCATCGTTCTGATAGTTCTTGGCCGCGTTGATACCCCCTTGCGCGGCGATACTGTGGGCCCGTCGTGGAGAGTCTTGGAAGCAGAAGCATGACACGCGGTACCCCAACTCACCCAGAGATGCGGCAGCGGAGGCTCCCGCTAGCCCACTTCCCACTACAATGACTGAGTATTTGCGCTTATTGGCTGGGTTAACCAATTTAATCGATGCTTTGTGCTTCTGCCATTTAGACTCCAATGGACCCGTTGGAATCTTCGAATCAAGTGTGCGTTGCATAGAACCTCTCTTACTTTACTGTCTGGGAAACGCTCGGCGGAGTCAGTACGCCCGTGACGATAGCTAGCGGCACCGAGCAAAAACCGACAAACATAGCTATTGATATGACCTTTGCGGTAGCGCGAATTCCTTTGTTCCACTGAGGTGTATCAACACCCAAGGTTTGAAACATACTCCACGTACCGTGATAGAGATGAGCCGCCAATAGCCCCATGGCAACGACATAAAAAGCAACTAAGGTCGGTGCCGTAAATGCGTTATACACATTGGCGTAAACCTCCCCCTCAACAAAACCGCGCGTATGAACTGTGCCGGTGGTCAGGTGCAGTATATGAAATACAATGAACACCAAGAGAAAGAGCCCCCCATACAACATAGTGCGTGATGCAGCGTTGGCTGAGCGGAACACAGACACCTTGTAGCCTTCAGGTTTTGCGCGACGGTTAAGCCGAGCCAACTGAATGCCACTCACCGCATGCGCCACAAGACATCCGAGCAGAACCACTCGAACGATCCATAGCACACCCGAATGGCCCAACATCTCGCTACCCATCGAGCGCAGGAAGCGCCCGTAGTCATCGATTTTATAATCGCCCGTGCTCGAATCGATACCGGCAAAGATTTTTAGGTTGCCAGCCATGTGACCAACCACAAAAAGGACAAGAACGAGGCCACTTATAGCCATCGTTATCTTCTTACCAACCGTCGAAATGTAAAATGTTCTCAACACACTCATACCGCGCTGACTCCCAATCACAAGTGAGCGAAAGTTTAGCAAGGAGCGCTCAAAAGGTCTCCCCCCATTCCTATTGCCGATGGGCCGGCAAGGGCTGCTTCACAGGGCTGCTCTCAATCATGCCATTATTTCCCGACTGAGATCGCTGGGGAACCACCCCCAGAGGTATTACCGGGATCGCACGTAGCTTGGTCAGTGACTAGCGCTACTACAGGCACTTACGTGCCTGTGATCGCCGACCGCAGCCCTTTGAGACCTCTACTTAATCCTCGTGCCAGGTCTCACGGGATGCCATCAGCCGTAAAGCGATCGCTCCGATGGAACAAAAAAACGAGTATGTCTGAGTGGATACGCCTAGCAGCTTCCCCTCTGCGCCATTTCGATTACCTCGCAGGGGCTTGGCCGTTAGTACCCTCAAAATATCAGGTAATTAGAGGGTCTAGCCCAAGAGCCCTTTCTTTTTTCAAAAGATTTTGCGGGATTTAGTCGATATCACTAGTAGGGTGGTGAAAAAGGGTTCCGTCGTGAGCATTTTGAGAGTTTTGACGAAACGAGGCGGAGATGACGAAAAAACCGCAGACGTATCCTCTGCGATACGTTGAGGATTTTTTCGGCGTCTCCAACGAAGTTGCAGGCAAACTATCGAAATGCGCAACAGGCAATCATTCTTCACCACCCTGCTAGTAGGGAGTTTATCAGCAGCATGAGTCATGGCCGTGACATTTTGTTACCTATAGCCACATCGCTCGACGATCTCACGAACATTTCTATAACACCCGAGCAGCTCTTTGCGCGACACTGTGCGATTGTCGGAAGCTCGGGCTCGGGCAAGAGTTGGACCGTGGCACGGTTGATTGAGGAGTCGGCCAAATTCCGCTCAAAACTCATCCTATTCGATGCCACAGGTGAATATCGTGCCCTTTCTAAAAACGTTTTTAGCATTCATATAGGCAAGGATACAGCTCTCGATCCGAATTCGATGTTTGCGAGCGTACCCTACTACGAGCTCTCAGAGCCGGACCTGATCTCTATTTTCGAACCGAATGATCCAATTCAATGGGTGAAGTTCAGATCTGCCATCAAAACTTTAAAGCTCCTCCACCTCGTGCCGGTGTTAGGCTCTAATGGCACTTTTCCGAAAGCCCAGAGACTCAAGGCTCCTTTCGAGCAGGCGGTTCAGGCTCGCATTGAGCAGATTGACCGACCAGAGTGTATTTTTAACATTCACAAGTTACCACTTCAGATCGAGTTTGAATGTGTCGAGCCTGTTCGGAGTCAGGACGAGTTTAACTATTGGGGCGGCATCAATAGCTCCGATCACTCGACCTGCGCTCCTCTGATTCATAGAGTCGATGAACTTCTAAAAACCCCCGAGTTTGTACCTCTCTTTAACCCACCAGCGATACCATCAGCATTTGAGGCGATTGAAAAGCTCATGACCGATCCGGGGGTCTCCGTATTGCGAATCTCGCTTGAGAATCTACCAAGCACCAACCGCATACGCGAAATAGTAGTGAACGCACTAGCCCGGCGTGTGTTGCAGATGGGCCATCTAGGAGCTCTCAGTAAGGCACCGGTGGTTTTATTTCTTGATGAGGCACATCAGGTTCTCTCGGATGACGGAAGAAATCGCAATCGAATCCTCCCGACAGACGCATTCAATGTAATCGCCAAAGAGGGGCGAAAGTTCGGTGTAACACTCTGCCTCGCTACTCAACGGCCACATGACATCCCAGAAGATGTACTGAGCCAAATCGGCACCTTTATCGTACATCGACTCATCGGTGAAAACGATCGAAGGGCAATCGAGGTTGCATCGGGGACTTTAGATGCGCAGCATCTCGCAACCCTGGCCACCCTTGGTCCGGGCGAAGCTCTCATTTTGGGAGCGGGGATACGCGACGCTCGGCGTATAAAACTACTACCCCCCGCTAATCCCCCGCATTCTCGAGATCCGGATTATCAAAGGGCGTGGCGGCGAGTGACCTCGAAGATATAATAACTTCCAAAGAAAAACCCCGCGACTGTACTGATCTGGTCGTGGACTGACGTGGCTGCATGAACATATCTTTTGGATCTTCGTCGGCTACTGAGTTGATTCATCGTCCTGGTGTCTGAACCCCTAGTCGGGCTATAGTCGCGGGGTGAACCCTAGCCTTTTTCAGCTTAACATTCGCCTAACGCTCTCGACATTAGGACGTGGCGCCACTTTGGATGACGTTCCAGATACGCTCTTCAGGGACCTATCATCCCAAGGCTTCGATTATGTGTGGCTCCTGGGCGTGTGGTCTGTCTCAACTGCGAGTCGGGCGGTATCTCGGACTCGGGCAGATTGGCTTGACGACTTCCGCTCTACGGTCCCGGATCTCACTGAAAACGATATCTGTGGCTCGCCGTTTGCGATCGCTGGGTATGATGTCGATCCCTCTCTTGGTGGGGCTGATGCTCTTGCCCGAGTGCGCACTCGAATGGCAGCTCATGGGCTCAAACTAATCCTCGACTTTGTGCCGAACCATATCGGCCTCGATCATCCTTGGACGCGCACGCACAGCTCATTTCTCATTTCTGGCTCGGAACATGATCTTCAAAAAGCTCCCAGTAATTGGTGTCGCCTGGCCGATGGTCGGATCTTCGCGCACGGCCGAGACCCAAACTATCCTGGCTGGCCTGATACGTTGCAGCTCAATTATTTCAATCCCGAGGTGCGGGAGGCGATGGCTCAGCAACTACTGCGCATATCGCAGCAATGCGATGGCGTTCGGTGTGATATGGCGATGCTACTGGAGCCTGAGGTGTTTCATCGCTCATGGGGAGAGATACTTGGAGCACCTCACGATAGTATGCCATCGTTCTGGCGCGATTGTATTCACCGGATACGTGCAGCAAAGGCGGATTTCGTCTGTATAGCTGAAGTATATTGGAACTATGAATACCAGATGCAGCAGGTCGGTTTTGATTACACCTACGATAAGACCCTATACGACCGAATTATTCATCGACATGGCCCTCTCGTTCGTGGTCACTTGATCGCTCCGCTTTCCTATCAGGCAAGGATGGTTCGTTTTTTGGAGAATCACGACGAGCCCCGCATAGCCTCCCGGCTCACTTCAGCTGAGCACATGGCAGCAGCCGTTGTCACATTTTTTGCTCCAGGCATGCGTTTAATTCACGACGGACAGATGCACGGCAACCGCATTCGTATCCCTGTGCATCTCTGTCGAGGTCCGCGCGAGAAGGCCGATCTCAGCGTTGAAGAGATATACTCGAAGCTTCTGTCGCTTATTCAATCAGCACCGGTCAAGAACGGAACATGGAATCTCCTCGATACTCGCCAGGCCTGGTCGGGCAATCCTACTAACGAGAATTTTATCTGCTACTTTATTGAGCACCCCCTCGAAAGTCTTCTTGTCATAGTGAACTATGCCTCATACCGTGGTCAGTGTTTTGTTCGAATTCCAGACCGTTCTTGGCTCGTGGGCCTTGTCGAGTTTCGTGACAAGCTCTCGCATGAACGACTCGTGAGATCAGCGGGTGACCTTCTCGATCGCGGACTGTTCTTAGACTGTGCTGAATGGCAAGCTCATATATTCTCCATGGAACACGAGTGAGCAAGCCTCGCTATGCTAGTGCGGACGCTCCCCTCCCTTCCTATAACGACTCACCTTCGGACGATCTCCGAGGGAGTTGAAAATTCTCGTCTTGCGGTCCTGCAGGCTCCTCCAGGTAGTGGAAAGACGACTCTGTTACCGATCTTCCTTGCAACCGAGCCGTGGCTTCAAGGAAAGAAGGTCGTTGTCCTTCAGCCACGACGGCTTGCGGCTCGGGGCGTGGCGCAACGCATGGCCGAGCTGTGCAATGAGCCGGTTGGGGATGCGGTCGGATACCAGATGCGAATGGATCGTAGGGTCTCTGCCCGCACGCGAGTCGAGATTATCACTGAAGGTCTTCTGACAAGAAGAATCCTTTCAGATCCCTCACTACCAGATATCGGCCTAATCATCTTTGATGAATTTCATGAGCGCAGCGTACACGCAGACGTAGGTCTCTCCCTCACCCACGAAATTATGCATGCGCTTCGTGACGATCTGCGGGTGCTCGTTATGTCGGCGACACTCGGCTCTGGCCTCGAGTCGCCTATCCTCCGAAAGGCGTGGCGTTATCAGTGCGATGCGGAGCCTCACAAGCTTACGATTCACTACTCACATCCTGAGCCACGAATACCACTCTGGCAGGTTACTGCTCGCGCGATCCGGATCGCGCTCTCACAACATCCGGGAGATGTACTGGCGTTTCTCCCTGGCGTATGGGAGATCGAGCGATGCTACACCGCTTTGGTTGAGACCGAGATGAAGAGCGTTATTCATGTTCTATACGGAGATCTCCCATACGAGCAGCAGCAGCGAGCTCTGACACCAGACCCGCACGGGCGCCGCAAGATAATTCTTGCTACTCCGATCGCTGAAACGAGCCTTACAATTGACGGAGTTCGAGTGGTGGTTGATGCCGGTCTGCACAAGGTTGCGCGCTCAGATGAAATGGGCATTATCTCGCTTGAAACGGAGCGAATTACGCGCGACTCAGCCGACCAGCGTGCTGGTCGCGCCGCACGGCAGGACGAGGGCGTATGCATTCGTCTGTGGAGTGAAGCCGAGCACCAGACCCTTCGGCAAACGAGAGAACCCGAGGTGGCACGGCTCGATCTATCGCAGACTATTCTGGAACTTGCGGCATGGGGAGTCCGGGAGCCGAAAACTTTTTGCTGGATAACCCCGCCACCGCACGGCTCTCTTGAGCGCGCAACTTCGTCACTGATCGCTCTAGGTGCAATTACCTGTGAGGGGACTCTCACCGAACGCGGCCGAGCTATGGTCGAACTCGGAACTCACCCCCGACTTGGAGTAATCTGCCTCGAAGGGGCGTCATCTGACTTGAGGGATGTGGCCGCTGCACTCGTCACGGTGCTTGAAGAGCGTCCACACCTCCGCTCAAAGCTACACTCCGTTGATATTGAGCCGTATCTCAGTGCGCTGACGGATTCCAGATTAGGCTCTGCACGGGGTCGCCCACTCGACCAGGTCTACATGCGGTGGTCGCGACGAATTCATGCTCTTTCGGTGCCACTCCAAAGTCCACGCCTCTCGGCTTCGGATTTCTGTGCCTACCTACTTGCCGCGGCATTTCCCGATCGGATCGCGCGTCGGCGCCCCGACTCGCGAAATCGATACCTTCTGGCGGCTGGAATTGGCGTGGCTCTACCCGAACGGGATCCCCTTATAGACAACGAGTTTCTGATCATTCCTGAGCTACAGCGACACGGTGACGATTCGCGCGCCTCATTGGCGTGTGCTCTCAACCCACGCCTCTTCGATGGAGCTCTATCTCATCTTGTTGAACGATCCTCGACTCGATTCTTTAATGAAGAGCGTGGTGTTCTCGAGCAGCGTACACTCCATCGGGTCGGATCTATTACTCTCAAGGAGGGCCCGCTCGAGCCAGTGCCGGAGTCCGAGATTTCCGTGGCACTCGTGGAATTCCTCGCTACTCCGGCAGGATTCACCAGACTTGAATTCCCGGCATGGTTTATATCTCTCCAGAAGCGTCTGGCGTGGTTACAACGAGAACACACCATAGGTGATCTCCCGGATCTCTCTGACCTAGCTCTGCGTGGATCACTACGGGAATGGCTCGCTCCATTCCTTAAGGGGGCTTGCGCGCTTCATGGAGTCTCGAAAGAGACCCTTGATGCCGCGCTCAGTGGGCTTATCTCATGGGAGCTTCGTACCATGGTCAATCGAGAGGCCCCTGAGACCTTTGTTCTACCTAACGGTCGGAGTCGAGCCATTGACTATACCCCAGAGGGTGCAGTCCTTGGAGCAACCATTCAGGAGCTCTTCGGATTGCGGGACACGCCAACGATCGGAACAACCCGAGTGCCACTCCTTCTTCACATCCTTTCTCCTGCCCGACGACCAATGCAGGTGACGCGAGATTTAGCGAATTTTTGGCGAAGCGGTTATCAGGAGGTGCGCAAAGAGCTGCGAGGAAGATACCCCAAACACCGCTGGCCAGAGGATCCCTCTTCTGACCCAGCGACGAGAAGCCCCACTACTCAACCCCATAAAAGAGGATCGTAGCGTCACCCGGATCACGCAGGGTTTACTTCAATTCGCATCTGCACACCGATAACCTCTTTCAGAAGCTTGAATGTCGCTGCGGACTTTTGGAGAACGTGAGACTTCCGGTAAACCCAAAATCATCGGAATCTCCCGAGAGTGCTAGATTATATCTGGCCGACCGCTTCCTTTGCGGACACGCGTCGCACCAAGACTTTGTCGATCCGCTTTCCATCCATATCAACTACCTCAAAGCGGTGTTCGTTATAGACAAAACTATCGCCCTCTTTCGGAATATGCCCGAGCGAGGTCATAATAAAACCGCCAACGGAATGGAACTGCCCTCGATCAACCTCCTCCTGCACCTCAACTCCGAGTGTATCAAATAGATTTTGAACGTCGGAGGCTGCGTCGACGAGCATGGATCCATCATCGCACGTGACGATACTTCGATCCTCACCATTTGAATCGCCTATCTCTCCTACAATCAGGCTTAGCACATCATCGACCGTTACAACACAGGCCACCGACCCGTATTCATCCCTAATGACCGCGAAATGAGAATCCTCTTCTCGAAAACGCTCAAGCAACTCAAGCGCGGTCATAGACTCAGGAATCTCAACGACCGGCTGCGCGAGTTCCCGCAGAGTAACGGCTCGCGCGCTATCAGAGACCGTGGGTCGGAGCAAATCGTGAATGCAGACTATTCCCACTATCTCATCTTCCGAATCTCCCGTGACTGGAAACCACGTCAAACGTGATTCAATCGCTTGTGGGAGCGCTGTCTCAGGAGTAGCGGCTGCTGAGAGGAAAACAACATCGGCTCGAGGGGTCATCAGGGACGGCACTGGTCTATCGCTGAGCTTAAACACACTCGTGATGATCTTCTTCTCCTCCTCTTGAATCACACCGGCTTTCTCTCCCTCCTCAACGAGAGAGCGAATATCCTCCTCGATCTCCTCTTCCTCGATAAGTTCCGCGGCATTTGGAGCGGGAACGACAGCTTTCCCGATCGCTTGTATTACGCTCACCACGGGTAACGCGAGCCGAGTAAGGTACCGCGCAACCCGAGAAAGTCGCTCGATCGTGCCCTCCGGAAATCGCTCCCCGATCCGTGCAGGTACCTGATAACTCACACCCAACACTAACACTACGAGCGGGATGACCAACACTCCACGGATCAGAGATCCGAGCCGGTCGCTCGGAAGCCATGGTGAAAGCAACTCTCCCACTGAGGAATTCCATAACCTCATGGCCGCTAACGCGATGGCGATAAAAAGCGCCGGCTCACAGATGCGCGCGAGCACAACGTAGTCGTCGACTCGCACCGAACAAGCATGCCCAGCTTTGGATTCAACCTTAGTCCAATCGGCGAGCGCTGGAGTTCGAGCGTTCACAAGAGCGACCTCGAGCGCAACGAAGCAACTAACAATAATAAAGCAGGTGCTGATTAAAATTAGATCAATCAGCATACAGGAAACTAAAAACGACCACCATGAAGCGTGAGAATAACCACTAACTCTTTACAAGCAAAGTAGCCGCCGTAATCAGGGCTAAACACCTGAATCAACGCGATATTAAGGTGATTAGAGCGACACCCCTTTATCTTGAATCCGTGTTGTTTCACCTGACGAGGCATGGTTCTCCTCGCGAAACCGGGAAAGCACCAGCCGCAACAACTCCTCAAGAATTCCTAGTTTTTCTGCATTAAGCACCCCGAGCTGCTGCCGATGACACTCCAAGACTGGCTCCCGAAGGCCCGCGAGAATTTCTTTTCCCCGATCAGTAATTGTTACCTTTACCATGCGCCGGTCGATACTACTCCTCTCTCTTTGGACGTATTCAAGCCTTTCGAGCCGATCGAGGAGGCGTGTCATATCTGGTACTTCGGCGATCAGGTGTTCACTAATATCTCCGCATGACCGCCCGGTCCGCCCCGCTGCCTCCAGGATCCGCAAAATACTGTAGGTGGCTCCCGTCAGATCGAAGGGACGAAACACTCTATTCAGCTCAGCCTCTAGACGTGACGCCGTTCGGATGAGCAACTCGTACGCCACTTGCTCGTGACTTTCGCCCACATCAGTGGTCGCTGCTGAGTCCCCTTGTTTCTTATCTGTATCCATCTTCGCTCCTTGTGCTTGTTTTATACTGGGAGATTCAAGACGCCTATGAGGGCACTTACACAGCTACTCACTAAAGTCTCACATCATTCAACGACCTCATCTTGCCATTCATCGGGAGAATATTTAGGCTTTCCCCAATAGTGCGCAGCACGGGTGAATCTGATAAACAGCCAGCCTAAGCACAGCGCAGCGATTCTTCGAGAGAGCGCGCGAGGCCTCAGTTGATTCGAATGGTCGCGTGTCGCACTCTCGGGGATTCCCTTTTTAGATTGTGGATCCACAACGGAGAATATGTGTGAAGATGTCACGATCCTCGCTGCGGCGAGCGACTATAGCTCTCGTATTGGGATGTGTGGGGTGCTCAAGTGTGCACGTCACCCCATCAACACAGCAGAGCGAGCAATTACCCACTCCCTCGGCGGAGAACGAGCTCGACAACTCCATCAATCTTGTTGAATTTGAAAAATCTAATCCCGAACTCCAAGCTCTGCCTATCGAGGTGCGCGCCTTGCGCCTCAGCTCTATGTGGTATCAACGTGCTACTCATCTCTCACCCCTTCCCGGACCCTCATATGCAGCGAGTCTCTTGCGCGTCGCGCACTATGCGCTCGAGGGGCTTCTCAGTGAGAGGTGCAACAACCCTTTCAATCGCGTCTGTGGCTCCCTCGATGCAGCGTATACTCAAGCCGTGGCTGATCTTGTACGGCAACTAGCCGGCGCTGGCTGGAAACTTCCCGACCTCGCACCCTCTCGTTATCGCTTCGCAAGCTCTGATAGCACCGCGTTAGAGCGCCTTTGGGGCTGGAAGATCACTCTACCAAATAATGACTTCGATCCTCTCAATGAGAGACCAGGATTGGGTCTCGCCACTATTGGGTGCCGGGATACTACACTGCCAATCCGAGGCGCTCGAGATATTAATACTCTAATCTGCTCTCCTGTAACCTTTGTGCTTCTCTTTGACTCACCATCTTCGGATGAGAGGATATCTGCGCGCCTTATGGCGATCGACGGATACCAGCAAGAAGTAGTGCAGGTCCAAGGGCGAGAGATCCTCGTTCGCGCTCAGGTCGATTCAACTCTGGGAGCTCTTCAGAGGAATCTGGTCGGCCTAGGGGGTAGCGCGCGCCTTTCGTGCCTTAGCCTTCCCACACGCGGGACAGCAACGATCCTGGTCACGGGATCCGCATCGGATATATCAGGGCGCTGGATTGATCAGGTGCGAGCTATCTCGCGACAAAGAGATCTAACCGCCAACGTGAGCTCCTGCTTCCTCAGTATGAACGGCGACGAGGCGGCGTCTCGGTCTGCTCGAGACGTTCTTGAGGTGCTTCGTGAAATTATAGCACCCCGGGACAAAGCTCGATTAGAGCAACAACCTA
>Ga0214923_10003848_pt1 | contig 18581 bp, 16 predicted proteins | sample LL1510_MetaG_FD_177993 | JGI IMG/M metagenome (GOLD analysis project Ga0214923, IMG submission 177993) | Freshwater microbial communities from Lake Lanier, Atlanta, Georgia, United States - LL-1510 | ecosystem: Environmental > Aquatic > Freshwater > Lake | place: USA: Georgia | collected... | reverse complement strand
AATAATTTAATTCCTGAAGTGGCTGCTGCAGGGTGGATGCGTGCTGGTATTCCCAGCAGAAGCTATATGCGTGATATCAATTGCTGATACCTATGACTCATTTTAGCTAATATGCAGCCCATAGTCTTTTTTAAAAAAGCTATGTAATTTCTTAGTATTTATAAATGCGGTCTTTATACAGTATATGTATTATTATTATTATTTTTATAATAGTAATACGTGCTCATATACAAGGATTTACTACAATGCCAAAAACAATTATAGTATTAGGAGATAGTATATTAAAAAATAATAATTATGTTCCACAGGATAAGTCTATAGAATTCTTATTAACAAAAAATAATAAACCTACTAATAAATTATTATTTTTAGCACAAGATGATTCTCATATTTCTGATTTAGAAGAACAATTATCAGGTATAGTAGAAAAAAATACATATATTATTATTTCAATTGGTGGAAATGATATGTTACAATATGTATATAAAGAATCATTAAATTCAAGTATAGTTAATACATTATTTAAAAAATATACACAAGCCATAAATACTATAATAAATAAACATAAACCTAGTCGTGTATATCTATTGAATTTATATTTTCCAACTGATAAATCTATGCAACCCTTTTATCAATATATAAATGAATGGAATATGTTACTTGAAGAATATGTAAAATCAAATTCTATCACAGAATTAATACGTATAAATGATATATGTAATGATGCACAAGACTTTGTTTATATTATTGAACCATCTGAGCAATGTTCTAGAAAAATAGCAAATAAGATATTTAATATAATGTAGTATGAATGACCCCTTTGCAATCCTAAAACATCCATTTGAACATTCTGAAAATCCTCAAACATATGCTGAAGATGTATGGACTAAGGTTCATAAGGAACCTGCCCGGCATATGTTAGGACTTGTAGGTGGTAATGAGGTCAGTCTACCTAGAGGAAATATGGTTGATGTGGAATCTGACCTGAGGCGTCTAAACTATCCCTTGACATATTGTCCAGCACGTGAGTATCAGCCACCTGCAACAAAGCAATCTACACTGTATCGCAAGTCAACCAAGGGGACTGTAAGGATAGATGTTACTCAAAGACATCTGCCAGCAATTCAAATGTGGCCCTATACGGCTACCTTTGCTCCTGTACCAATGAAGGTTACACAGTGTGGGCGTCCTGAGAAGTATTAAATGTTATAATTGCGGATTAAATTAATTTACTAAATATATCATTATAATATGGTAGATTTATTATTAAATTTTACTAGCCCACTTTTTAATAATGAAGAAAATATTGAAAAATATAAAAAAAAATTAAAAGAAGAAAAAATTATTAATATACCAGATGCAATTTCAACAAATATTCTTACAACAGTAAAACCACTATTAGAAGAATATAAATACTGGATATATTCTATAAAGAATTCATTAACAAATAGGCAAAAAGATTTTTTTAATTTAAATGATCCTGAAATATCTGAACAATTCAAAATCTGCAAATCTGACTATGAATCTTTAAATTTTTCTTATAGATTTAAAAAAGCGGTTCAATCATTACATTATAAAACATGTAGATGCATTGTTTGTAAAATAACAGATACTATTAAAGGGCCTCAATTTATAGACGTTCTTTCTAAGATTATTGGTTGCAATAATTTAATTCCGGAAGAAATTTTTATGAGTAATTATGGAGAAAATGATTTTTTAAATACGCATCATGATAAGACTAAAGGAGATATAGCAGTTACTATAAGCTTTACATATAATTGGAATCCTACATATGGAGGTATTTTACATTTTACTGATGCAAATAACAATATTTATAAAAGCGTAGTACCAAGAGAAGGTGATATAAATATATTTTTATTAGAACCTGAAAAAGGATTAAATCATTTTGTTTCTCCTGTTACAGTTAATAAACATAGATATATGATAAGTGCATGGTATACACGCGTGCATGAACTAGTAAAAAATCCAGAACAACATATTCATTTCTGTAGTTTTGCTAGCACGTTTTGTGGAAAGGATCAACCAGGAGGGCGAAGAGGAAATGAACACTTTAGATATGATATTGCTGTAAAACGCCTACAAACTCAGGCAGAAGAATCTGGTTTTTTTAATACAATCGATATATATAATGAAGAAAATTGCCCAGGTATAGAAAAATATTCTGAATTTATAAAAAATAGTGAGAGGGGGTATGGATATTGGATATGGAAACCTCTTGTCATACTTGATATGATGAATAAATATAAAGAAAATAGTATTATTATCTATGCAGATTCTGGATTTGTAATAACACGAAATAATTCTACTGTAAAATTATTTAATAAATATATAAATGATGTAAATACGCACCCATCACATAGACTTGGATTTTTAGATGAATTAATTCAATATCAAGTAACAAAACAAGATCTTTATGAATATATGGGTTTAGATGCAGATGAATATAAAAATACTAAACAAATTCACGCAGGTATACAATATTTATTAAATAATAGTGAAAATAGAAAATTAATAGAAGAATGGCTAGAAATAATGAATGTTGATAATCATCATTTACTTGATGATACGCCGAGTAAATCTAAGAATCATCCTAATTTTAAATTTCATTTACACGATCAATCAATCTTAGGACTTTTAAAAAAAAAATATGGATATTGCAAAGAGGAGTGCACTGAAACGGGTGAAGCAAAATATATTTTACCAATTCATCCCTCGTGGAAAAGAGGCAGTTAATACATTTTATAAAAAAGTTTGCAAAAACTTTCTTAGTTCTTCACTATTTTTTTCTAGAAAAGAGCAGGGATGACTTCTACCAGGTCAAAATACGATAATTTCCATCAACAAGATGACATGAGAATTACATCATACTCTATACGTTACCAGCTTGATAAGCCTGAGCATAATTGCCCATCTAGCTTTCCGGCAGAGCCATCCGTTCGTCTTCAGTATTCTGGAGCATCATGGCCTGAAGGGCAATGGCGAACCGACATTGAGTCAGATTTGAAAAATATTAATCGTCTAGGAAATCGTGTAAAGAATAATGCACTTCAATATAATCCTGAAAATAATAAAATAAATCAAAATTCATTGGTAAATGCCCCTGATTTAACACTAGGTGTTACATACCAGAGACTATATAATCCTCCATGCACTCTAAGAGCAACTGGATGGAATCGTTGGGATACCCTACCTCACAATCCTCAGGATAATTTTGAAACACCATTTGATTTCTTTATTCCTTCTCGCACACAATCCAAAGATAAATGGATAAAACAGTCTTGTTATAAGAATATTGAAAAGGCTCTTCATAAAGCCTAAGATTTATATGGGATAAGGCATAAGGCATATTACCGTCTATTATATTTTATAGTAAACGGTAGTATGGAGTTAGCCGCCTTATCAGGATTAATGGCTATTGGATATGCAGTTTCACAACTAGCATCTCCATCAAAGCCTTCACAAGTAAAACAAGCCGAGGGATTCCGCGCACTTGGTCTAGGTGTTTTACCTCAAAGCACACCTCCCTCTGAGCCTGCAATACCATTTCCAACCCAATACTATACTGTTGGACTTCAACAATATTTAACAAAGGATGAATCTTCCAAGATTTCAGAACTTAATGACCGCCTAAATTCTCTTGCTGCCGCTGGTTCAACCGATGGTGTTCAAGCATTAAAAGCTCAAATTCAAACTATTGTTGGAAAAGCAGCAACACGTAGGTCACAAACTAGAGGCAATGATTCTTCTATGGCAACTTCAAATACTGCAATGGCTGGCACTGAGCTTGATATGATGTTTAAAACACCCGGCGGCCAAATATATCCATCTGAGCCTAATGCAGGCCCACAATATGGAGGACCAATTTCTTATGCAACAGGCATGCCTCCAATACGTAAACAAACAAGTGGCCAAGGACCAATGCCAGAACCTATTGAATCAGCAACACCTCTAGTTCAAATGGTAAGCTCTGGAGTTGAAGCATCCGCAGCCTGGACACAAGGTAATATTGTAATAAGTGCTCTTACAGGACAACCTGTAGATGATTTTAAACATAATAATATGCAACCTTTTTTTGGAGGTAGTGTCAAACAAAACATGACTTCTTCTGTGAATACAAGTAAGCTTGATATGTTTACAGGTGCTGGAAGCACGCAAATTCGAAAACAAGAAATGACACCTATGTTCAACCATAATCAACCCTTTGGACAACCTTTTGGCAATGAAGCAAATGCAGAATTTGTTCGCAGTCGTATTGTTGACCCTGGGCGTCGTAATAATGAGAAACCGTTTGAGCCTACACGGGTTGGGCCTTCTCTTGGTGAGAAAGGTGGTATTACTGGAAAGGGTGGATTCCAGCAGATTGAAGTAAATGAAATCATGAAACGTGCCATGCCTACAACAGATAAATTACGTGTTGCTACAAATCCTAAGCTGTCTTATAATAATCAAGTAGTTCCAGGTGTTCATTTTATTACTGCACCAGCCCTTGATTCTGGAGAAGTCCGAAAATATAGACCTGATACTTTCTTCCTTAATGAAACTGGCGAACGTAATGGTGTTGCTACTGGTGAAGTAACTAAAGAAATGGTAAGGCCTACACAAGTTCTAAAATACACCACACGTACTGATACTACAGATGAACTTCTAGGAACTCCTGCATCCCAAGAAGCATTCAAGTCCTATGTAGCTGGCGACTACAGAACTCCTATGGGTCAACAATTTGGTGGTGCAGGATACCGTAATACAGACGCATCTACATATGGCGCTGGACCCCGTGATGACTATGGTGCTTCTGCAATTGAAATTCGCCCTAATGAACGTAATGGCACTCAGGATCGTGTGATGGGTCTGAACTTGGCACCTGCAGATACTGGTCTAGTAGCAGTGCACTACGAAGATGATGCTCGTCCTACAAGGCGTGGAGAGACTGTAGGTAATATCCGGCAAACTGGAACCCCTGTTGGTTATGCTGGTGGCGCACCTTCAATTACTACATGGGACCCTTCAGATGTTGCGCGCACTACAATTAAGGAGACTACAGTGGACTTTGATTACCGCGGTATCTCGGGTCCAGGTGCTGGTCCCGAGCGTCTCAAAGTCTATGATCCTAATGATATTGCTAAACCAACTCAGAAATCTCAACTTTCTGCAGATTCTCGTATTGCTGGCCCGGCTATTTCTGTAAATAAAGATTTTACCAGCCATGAATCTGCCTACAATATGAGAAAGAATGAATCTAAGACAACGGTTGCTAAGTTGCGTAAGCCTCTAGCAGGTAATGGAAATATTGCAGTGTTTAAGGGTGAGATTAATCAAAAATCTAAAAGAATAACTGCAGATGACCTGAATGACCGTGCTTTAGCTGTAAATCGTGTTTCTGGAATGACTCCTGGCACAGCAGATTTAGGACGTGTCCAATATAGAGCACCTTTGAAATTAGATGTAAGTATGGAGCGTAATATGCAAGTAATGGTAGATGCAGTTGAAAATAATCCTTTAAACCAAAGCTTAAGAAAGAATGCAATTCGTGATTCTATGGCTCTGGAGCAGCTTCAAAGTGGAAGAAAATAAAAAATATTTTATAAAATTAGAATGAGTTGCGTTAAATTAATTGACTGGCCAGGTATTCAAGCAAAAATATATTTATATAATGGTAAAGATAAAGACAATGTTGTAGAATTAGATAAATTTAAAAAAGGTAATTTTAATAGAAAAACTATAGATGAAATAAAAAAAAAAGGTTCATTTACTATTATATCATCTAATTATAATGGAGCTAAAAAAGTAAATGAAATTAGAATACGTAATAATATGACTGGAGAAGAAGAAACAGGAGATTTATCAAACAACGATCGTTTTAAAGTGTGGACTTATTATCCTAATTCAGATAATAGCAAATATTATAGAGTTTTTGAAGATTGTGAAACAAATTTAACAGGTCAACCCGCATCTGGTATTAGTTCAACTTATGGAACTACATATCCAGCTCCAGCTCCAGTAGGAACATACCCAACTTATGCAGCTCCTAGTGGACCTCCTAGTGGACCTCCTAGTGGAACTCCTACTCCACTTAAATTTGCATATCAACCGCAATATCAACTATACCCCTATAGTCCCGTTGGATCGAGTCAACAATATAGAGTAAATCCATATGTTAATGCTTATATGACAGGTTTAGCTCTTCATTCTGTAAGACCTGCAGTAGCAGGTATAGGAACTACTGCTCAAGGTGTAGGTTCTATTAATCAAGGTATAGTAGATTGTTCTGTAAATTCAGGGGCAGGTTGTGTTAATTTGGTTGGTTGTGGTGGTTGTGATGGTGGAGCTGGAGGTTGTAATGGAGCATGTTTTTTTGGAGGAAAGCTAAATAAAACTAGAAAAAATAAGAAAACAAAACGTAGAAATAAAAAGTCAAGAAGAATGCGTAGAAAGGCCTAAGCGGTTGATGTATCATAAAATAGAATGCAACAGACAAGAGGAAAAAGTTATTTAATTGTTGGTCCACCAGGATGTGGTAAATCCCGATGGATTAAACAAGCAGCAGAAAAAGCAGGACATATATTATTTAGATGGAATTGTCGTGATGATCGTGCTCTTAGACAAGGCCGTGAACTTTTACATGGTGTTGTAAGAACAAAAGAGCCAACTTGGGTATGGCTTGAAGGTGCTGACGATATAACGCTAGATGCTCAGGCATTCTTACGTCGTATCTTGGAAACAGCATCCGTTCAAGTAACATGTGCGTTAGAAGTTCGTAGGCTTGAATGCATGGCAGAACCAATTCAATCGCGATGTATTCTAAAAAGACTTACTAATCAAAATGATATAACATGGCGTCAGAAAAATATTAAAACAAAATGGGCACAGCCTGATGATTTTAAAGTACCTGTCCTAGTAACTCCTACGTCATTAAGTGAATTACGAACTGCTAGGCTTTCTGGAGCAGATCCATATAAAATTATGACTCAGATTGCAAGAGACCATATTTTAGAACGTGAGGTTCTAAAACGCTCTACTATGGGAATGAGTCCATGGATTCTGAGTGCATGGATGTTATCTCAAAAAACTAGATAATATTAATTACAGTAATTTAGCGTTTTTTATCCTAATTTAATCTGATTGGTTTGGGTAGCATAATGGATATTCAAGATTCATCCGCCGCAATTTACAGTGAGGCAAAATCTGAATATACAAGACAGTTGGTATATAATTTTCAACCAGTGCTACTCCGTTTTTTCTTGGATCGTTTTACGGAAGTAAAACAATTACCTTCTGTAATATCAAAAACAAAGTCTGCTCTTTCTGAATTTCAAGAATCTCTGAGCCAGATACCCGAATGGAATTTAGATAAAGTAAGAACTGAAACAACTGCACTTCTTCAAGTAATACACTGTGATTATATTGAAGAATTAATTACAGCTGTATTCATTGCGCATACTAAAATTTTATCTGCGATTCGTCTTCATTCAAAGCCCCGGCGAAAGATAAATATCACAGTACCAAAACCTGAACATTTTATGCACAGGACAATGTCTGAATGTAGCCGTTTACTATGGTCAAATGTCTATTTATTTAATGATTCTGTTCCATCTCTTGATCGTCAGAAAAATATGAATGATGTAAATCGTTTTTTAGAAGAAGGAGTATTACAAGCAATTCGCAATCTATTACCAGTTAAATCAATACTAAGAGATAGTTTGCAAGAGGATGATGATGGAATTCAAGTAGATACATCTAGATTAACGGAATTATCAGAAATAAATGAACCTGACAATTCAGAAAAACTTGAAAATTTAGAGCAAATTAACAATTCAGAGCAACCTGATAATTCAGGGAAGCCTACTAATTTAGAAAAGTCTAATAATTTAGAAAAGTCCAACAATTCAGAAAAATCTGAAAAAATAAATGAACCTCCCAAACAAGAAATGTTAATAATTGATACCGAAAAATCAGTAGGATTTACTGGAATTGATTCTGTTTTTGGAACAAGTGGAGAAGCTGAATTACGTGAAACAAATGAAGATTCTGATGAATTTAAAATAATTGGTGAACTTGAAGAATTAAATATTGATGAAATTGAGGAATTAGATGCAATTCCTCCTACACCCATTCCATTATCAGCAGACGATTACGAATCATTATAATAAACTGCGTTATACTACGCATTTTTTTCTAAGATACTTGCTCAGAAGTTAACAAATGTCTCTTGAAATATTTATATGGATTATTATTGGTGGAATAATTGTTGCTACACTTGGAGCTTGTTCTGTTTATTATCTAAATGAAATTCCAACAAAAAAACAATTATCTCGTGATTTTATTATTGGATCACTTTTTACTGGATTTCTATATCCTCTTATACCTGAATCATTTAATGAAATGAAAAGTATACTAACATCTACGGCTGAAGATATACAAAAAAACATAGTAATTACTAACTCCGGTTTAGGAGATTCTGATATAAAAATAGGCCCTGCTAATTTTTAGCCTTGCTAAACATATTTTACATGTAGATATGAGCGATCTTAATTCATTAAATACACTCTTGAATACTCAGTTCACAGTTTTTGAACAGAATATTCAATTATTAGTAAACACCATTTCTTCACAAACACCTGTAGCAATTGGAACAACTGGTGCTTCTGGCACAACTGGTTTTACTGGTTTTACTGGTCCTACTGGTATAGATGGTAGTGCAAGAAATACTGGTGCTAGTGGTGTAAGTGGTGCCTCTGGCTCTACTGGTTTTACAGGAGCTACTGGTTTTACAGGAGCTACTGGTTTTACAGGAGCTACTGGTTTTACTGGCCCTACTGGTTTTACTGGCCCTACTGGTTTTACAGGGGCTACTGGTTTTACTGGCCCTACTGGTTTTACTGGACTCTTAGGTCCTACTGGTGCTTCTGGACCCTCGGGTAGAACTGGTCCTCAAGGTTTAATTGGTCCTACTGGTAGTGGATTTACAGGTTCAACTGGATTTACAGGAAGTTTAGGAACAACTGGGCCAGATGGAAAAACTGGTTTTACAGGTTCTGGATTTGTATGGAAAGGTGTATATAATCCATCTACATCATATAATGTAAATGATATTGTTTTAATAAATGGGTCATCATATATTTATTCTAATATATTACCTACATCATATACAAGTTCAACAATTGCAGGAATGGTTGGACAATTTGGTTCAACAAATGGCATCAGTTCACAGTCTAAATTTCATACACCAACTGGCACAGTAATGGATTTATCTGGCAATTTATATATATCTGATACAGAAAATCATACTATTAGAAAACTTGTAATATCAACTGGAATAGTAAGTATATTAGCAGGCACCGTATTAATACCTGGATTTACAGATGCAATTGGAACTTCTGCACAATTTGATACACCATATGGACTTGCATTAGATACTTCTGGAAATTTATTTGTAGCAGATAAAGGTAATCATTCTATTCGTAAAATAAATTTAACAACGCGGCAAGTTACAACAATTGCAGGTACTGGAATAAGTGGCTACAATGATAGTACTAGATTAAATTCACGATTCAATCAACCATCAGATTTAATAATTGATAATGTTGGAAATATCTATATTACTGATACAAACAATAATATTATAAGAAAATTAGATACTTTAGGAAATGTGACTACTATAGCAGGTAATTCTAATATATCTGGATATTTTGATGCATCAGGAACTAGTGCATTATTTAATAATCCAATTGGTATATGTTTAGATTCATTTAATAATATTTTTATAACAGATACACGAAATAATGCTATTCGTAAAATAACAAATGGCTCTGTTTCAACATTTGCTGGTATTAATATAGCAGGTAATAATGATGGATCCGGTTTAGCTGCTAGATTTAATCAACCATATGGAATTATATGTGATACACAAAATAATTTATTTGTAACGGATTTAGAAAATAATTGTATACGAGTAATTTCACCAGAGTCAGTTGTAGTAACAATTGCTGGAGATATAGGCAATGCTCCAGATCCTTATAATAGAGGTTCTCAAAATTCTAGTGGATTAAGTGCATTAACTTCAAGTTTTTATCAACCAAATGGAATAACTAATGATGCATCTGGAAATTTATATATAATAGATTCTGGAAATCAAATTATAAGAAAATTATCTCCAAATAACGTGGGCCTTTCACATTTTCAACAATTTTCAATGAAAGGAAGTATAGGTGAAACTGGGTTTACTGGGTTTACTGGTTTTACTGGCTTTACTGGATTTACTGGCTTTACTGGATTTACTGGTAATTCTGGAAATGGAATGAATAATACAGTTGTATCTAAATTATCTGTAAATACTAATTCAGGATTTGGATCTTTAATTTATACAATTTCTAATATTTACTATATTCAAAATACGGCAGGTTCTTCTTTAACACTTACTGCTAATATTACAAGTATGCCTACAACTGCAAATAAATATTATACTTTAACATTTATTCTAAATCAAAGTGTATCAAGTCAAGCGTATGTAAATCAAATTCAAATTAATTCTGGAACTGCATTTTCTATACTTTGGGCAAATGGAATTCATCCTACTCCTTCATTTCCAGAGATTGGAACAATTAATGATATACAAGTAGTAAATCTTTTATATACAAATGCTAGTTGGACCGCATTTGGATTATTTTATTCTTCTTATTCTTAATTAGATGGGTTTTAATAAAACAAGACGCTGGTCTCAAGAGCCAGCATATAAATCATGGATTGAAAAAGTTGCTAAGCACAAGTCATCCCGACACTCTAAACCTAATCCCAGTGTTGATTTATGTGATGCAGAACGTGGATTCTGCACTGGTCATAAAGAAATTCCTAGGCGTTTAATGCCTCAAATATACAATACACGCAAATTTGCTAGAAATATTAAAAGAAAATATGGAATCAAGTCACATATGGAAATGGTTAGACCAGATTCTTTAATTCCTAGCCAAGAGGAAATTAAAAATTCTGTTGTCAAAAAAATTGGTGAAGCAATGGCAGTAGGAAAATATAAAGAATCTCCTATTGTCATTTCAAAAAACAAATATGTCATAGACGGTCATCACAGATGGGCTGCCAGAAAAAAATATGCACCTACAAAAAAAATACGAGCTCTGGTTGTTCATAAGAAAGCTATGGATGTTTTAGGAATTGCTGCAGCTGAAGGACAACCTAGCGAATCTTTCTAGTTTTACGGGGTCTATGAACTTTATTTTTACGGTTATTCTTAGATTTTTTTACAAATCTACGAGTAATACGACCACCTTCTTTACTAGCACCACTGGCACCACTAGCACCACTAGCACCACTAGCACCACTAGCAGATCTAAGAGTTACCCCTAATTCTGGTATTTGTCCTTGAGAATAATTGATTGGCCTTGTTGCAACAGTATTCTTGTCAGGGTCTAAACCAAATTTTTTAATATCTTCTTCTCTAAAAGGAATATGTTTTAAGGCTAGTCTAGCTTCATTATAATTTACTCTTAAATTTTTATTCCATAAAGGAACAGAACCATCCTGTATCCTACGAATTTCTTGAATCATATCAAGTCTTGATGGGTTTGTATCTCTTAATTCTCCACATGATGAAAAAAATATAATTTTGAATGAATCTCCAAATTCATCAATACGTTGAAACATAGTTTCAAAAGTTTCAAATGGTATAGATGAAGTATTTACTTGTGCCCCCCTACCCTTGACACTTCCATATGCACCTGAAACAAGTTCATTATAGCGTTCTGTAAAAATGCGTTCTGGTTTTTCATTTCCTGGAGTATATTTATAAAATCCCATCTTTCCATAATCACCTACGCGTTCACTTTCCATTTTTTCAGCTGAAGGTCTATATACTCCACCAGTTCCTTCTAAAATTCTATTTGGAATATATCCACCAGGTAAATAAAATTGACATGAAGATAAAGCAGTAAGAATAATTTTTTGGACTACTGGTTCATCTCTTTCATACATTCCTCCTAAATATTCAACAAATTTGCTTCTATCAATTAATAGACTTTTAAGTGTAGTTAAAAAACTTATAAAAAAACAATACTCCATTATCTTTGATGTTTCAATTACAATTGCATTTTCTGGAACTTGTATTATTAATTTTACTCCACCTTTTATATATTTTTCCATATCATAAAATCCATGTGTGGAAATATAATATAATGGAGCTGTATTTATTTCAGGAAATACACTATCAAGGCGAATTGGCATATCTTAATTTATACAGATAAAATAAGATATGGATTGCTGCTCTCCAGATGTTGGAGATTGCCCTAAATGTCATCCCGACTTATGGATTCAAAAAGGTGGCTCATATTGCAATTGGGTTCCTAAGAAACAGGGCCCTAAAAAACAAAAAACAAGAATTAACAGAAAAGCGAATAGGCTTTTTCACCCTCGGGCAATTCATCGGACTCGCAAACGAATTGTGTAAATAATGGCCTGTCTAATTGTTCTCTAGGAACTGCACCCTTAACTTTCTGGGCAATTACACAATATAAATCAAACCCGGGATAACGCTCAGATTGGTCTGTATCCCACAAAACATTACGCCCATTATCATCAATAAGCCATGACCACATAATATTAAAAAGCTCAGAAACAGTTTCTCTCTGAACCCGACCTTGCTCAGAGCTTAATATCTCTCCGCTATCTTTATCAGCAGGGATTTCTAAGAAAAGTGCCTCAATAATACTAACTGATAATCTACATAAATCAAAAGAGGGATTTGGATACACTCTTGGCTCTTTTGGATTATAAAAAGGTCCAAAATTATACTGGGTTCCAGCCTCATTTTCAGGCCAATAATCATCACTAATACACAGAGTGCCATTATGAGTAAAAATAGCGCGCCCAAAGTCTATAATACGAAAAAGTTTGCCATAGGTTGGTACCTTCCAATTACGTCCATCATTTGTTTTGTAATAAAGAAATGCTTTATCAGTTGGAACCCATAGAATATTATTACTGTGTAAGTCATTATGTGTCATTGCCCAAAGACTCTGAATTTGACATAATGCGCAAATAACTTGAAAAAGCCATGCAGTCCAACGGTCTTCCCAATCTTTAGTTCCTACTTTAGCATCCATATTAGCATTATTATTTTCCAATAAAGAATCCATTGTATCTTTATTAGATTCTAAAAACATAAGCATTGTGGGAAACTCAGGAAGCCTAGCAAAAAAACGATATTCTTTTCCAAGTCCATAGGATTCATTAGAATCATTAGAATTATTGGAATCATTGGATTGTTCAGATGCAGTTGAAATAGAGGCTGAATGTAAACTTCCTCCACTTACACTTGATAATGTATCACCCTCATCAAATTTTGAAAAAGCACTTGACATAGAACTGCTAGAAGAATCATCATCCGAATCTAAAACCTCAGGCACTTCAATTAAAGGATCATCTGGCTTTAAAGGAATATTACCATTTAATGCAACTAAGTTAAAAACACCCTCTTTTTGTTTCTTCCAGAACCAAGAATCAAATCTAATATCAGGAAAATCTTCAGTAATATTATAATAATATTCCTTGGCAATTGCTAAATATGCTCCATAGAATAATGAAAAATGAGGAGAATGTTCGGCTTCTCTAAATTTACTAAGAATATAGCATGCAACACCATCTACGTAAGCCTGATTATGCGGATCATGAATTTTACTATACACTTTTGCAGAACGCTTATTTGGAGAAGGTAAACCAGGGTGCTGTGATAAAGGATAATTACCTTGTATCATTTTGTATGCATCAAGTAAATGTGTAATCTTACAAAATCCAGAAATATCTATAATTTCATCTGTTCTAACTGAATCCTTATATGCACGAACTTTTCCAGAAAAAAGTCCAGAACGTTGAGGAATATTATCTATAAATTCTTCAAGATGCCATTTATGGTCAAAGCGTTGAAATTGACTAAATTTATTAGATCTACCAAACCGAATCATGCCGGGATGCGTTGTTTGTAATGGTTTAAAATGAGTTTCAAGTGCTGTTTGAAGAGTTAATGGAGGTTTTATATCCCAAGTTACTGGACAAGGAAGTTCCATTGTTCTCAATGAAGGATAAGGAGAGGACATTACTTTAGTAAAGATACCACTTTACAAAAGAAGGCGCATTAACAATATTAAACAAATATTATGTGCGTGATTAATAACATTTATTATTATAGTTGTAATTAGTTATCATGGCTGCTTCTGCTGCAATGAATCTACAGTTAAAGAAATTCAGTATGACACAAATTCCCGAGGATGCCGTATGCATTTTTATTGGAAGGCGTCGAACAGGTAAATCTACTCTAGTGCGTGATGTTCTCTTCCATCATAAAACAATTCCGCTTGGCACAGTAATTAGTGGAACAGAAGAATCTAATGATTTCTACAAGAAAATGGTGCCCCCACTTTTTATTCATGGTGCATATTCACCTCTTATTGTTCAGAACTATGTGAATCGCCAGAAGCTTATTATGAAGAAAATTATGACAGAACAAAATGGTGGTGGGCAATCCCGGATAGACCCTAGGTCATTCTTAATTCTAGATGACTGCCTTTATGATGATACCTGGACTCGTGATTTAAATATTCGTTATCTTTTTTTAAATGGAAGATGGGTTAAAGTATTCTTCCTCATAACGATGCAATATCCACTTGGTGTTCCACCGGTCTTACGCACAAATGTAGACTATGTTTTTATCTTACGAGAGCCATATTTGAATAATCGTAAACGCATTTATGAAAACTATGGGTCTGCTTTTCCATCATTTGAATTTTTCTGCCAAGTTATGGACCAATGCACAACAAATTACGAGTGTCTAGTTGTAAGCAACAACACACAAAGTAATAAATTAGAGGACATTATATTCTGGTATAAGGCAGAACTTCACGGAGATTTTCGTATTGGAGCACCTGAATTCTGGAGTCACAGTGCAGCTCATTATATTGAAGCAGAAGCTGCAGAATCAAATAAATACGATCCTTCTGCAGGACAAAGACTCAAGGGTCCTCAGATTACTATTAGAAAAGCTCAATAAGTATTAAGTTGGTGTCCAATCAATAGAAATATAAGTAAATTGTTTATCTACTTCCACTTTTGAATCTATAAATTTTGCTTGAATTATAGAAAGTATAATTGGAATTGCTTGAGGTTTAATTGTATCAAAAGTAGTATTTGGTAATGTATATCCAAGGCTATCTTTGAGTTTTCCTGTAATAATTTGTAAAAAATAATAATGTTTAGTTTGCCCGGTATTATTAATGAGAATTTGTATAATTTTATTTATAATACCTTCAACATGATAATTTACTAAAATTTCTAACATTTCTTGAATTTTTATTTGAGTATATTTTTGAACTAAAGCATTTCTTTCTATAAGGGCTGCTTTTAAAATTGTGCTAGGTTCTGAATATTGAGCACCAGTTGATCCTATATTAAAATATGTATATGGTAACCTACTTAAACCTGTATGTCCAGTAGCACCTTGAGCACCAGTTAATGAACTTGAACCAGGTTGACCTGTAAAGCCAGTTGAACCTGTAACACCCGTTGAACCACTACTAATAAATTTTAAAAAATATAAATTTAATAAACTAGGCGCAGGTAAATTTGCAATATGATTTGTAACATAACATATATATGTATTATTATCAATAGGATCAATAACTAAATCATTTAAATTATATGCAATTACACTTGACCATATACCTCTTGATATATATATTGTTCCAGTTGCACCAGTTAAACCGGCAATACCTTGAGGACCTGTAAATCCAGTTGTTCCAGTTGTTCCACCATTAAGAAATAATGAAAAATATAAATTTAATAATCTAGGTGCAGATAAATTTGCAAGGTGATTTGTAACATAGCATATATATGTATTATTATTAATTGGATCAATAACTAAATCATTTAAATTATAAGCAATTGAATTTGTCCATATACCTCTTGATGTATATATAGTTCCAGTTGCACCTGTAAAACCTGTAATACCTTGAGAACCTGTAAATCCAGTTGTTCCAGAAGGACCTGTAAAACCTGTAAATCCAATTGGTCCTTTACTAATTAATAATGACCATGATAATGGCAATGTAGATGGATAGCCAGCAGAACCATACGCTGATTGAATACAAATATAATTATTATTATCTGTAGGATCTATTACTGAATCATTTACAAAATATAATTCTGAAGAAGATAAACGACCTTTAAAATTTATTATAGTTCCATTAAATCCTGTAAAACCTGTTGTGCCTGTAAAGCCTGTAAAGCCTGTAGATCCTATTGAACCTGTAAAGCCTGTAAAGCCTGTGTGACCTGTAAAACCTGTGTCACCTGTAAAGCCTGTAAAGCCTGTTTGACCTGTAAAGCCTGTATCACCTGTAAAGCCTGTTGAACCTGTAGCACCTGTAAAGCCTGTAGCACCTGTAAACCCTGTTGAACCTGTTGCTCCTGTAGGACCAGTTGAACCTGTAAATCCTGTAAAGCCTGTATCACCTGTAAAGCCTGTAGCACCTGTAAAGCCTGTAGCACCTGTAAAACCTGTAGAACCTGTAAAACCAGTTGAACCTGTAAAGCCTGTGACACCTGTAAAACCTGTAAAACCTGTAAAACCAGTTGAGCCTGTAAAGCCTGTAGCTCCAGATAATACAAAATTTATAAAATATAAAGGTAACTCACTTGGCGTATATCCTAAATTTGCAACATGATTTGTAACAATGCATACATATGTATTATTATTATATGGATCAATAACTAAATCATTTAAATTATATGCAATTGAATTTGTCCATATTCCTTTTGATATATATATAGTTCCAGTTGAACCTGTTGAAGAGGCAATACCTGGTGGACCTGTTGGACCTGTTGTGCCAGTTGGACCAGTTGAACCAGTTGAACCTGTTGAAGAGGCAATACCTGGTGGACCTGTTGGACCTGTTGTGCCAGAGGCACCAGTTGTACCTGTAAAGCCTGTATCACCTGTAAAACCTGTAAAACCTGTTGAACCTGTTGCTCCTGTAGGACCTGTTGAACCCATCTATAATGATATTTAAATTATTATTTTTTCTTTTACACACTAGATTTGTTAAAAAATCCTACATGCAAACCCGTAAAATGCAAATTAAAGAATTAAAAGATCGGAAAGGCGCCACTTCTCAAAAGAACCATCAGGCATAGGTCTCTTAATAATAAATGGTAGACGCCGTGCTTCTAGCTCCATTCGTGCAATTTCCCTCAGCTCCGTAACATGTGCTGGCACTGCAATGAACGCACGAGCCCCCTGGCTTAATTGATTTGTTCTAAATCCAAGAATTTTAGTTTTCTCAAACTGTGTCAAGAATGGAATACTGCGATGTTTTGGGTCTGCCATTCCATCTGCATTTGCAAATGAAGGAGGCACATTTGTTAATTGAATATCTAGTGATACGGATTCAATTGTATCAATACGAGCCTCTGGATGAAATCGCATAAGTTCATTACCCAAATCCTTCTTCTGTGTATCCTCTAAGAGTGCGCCATCTTCTACTAGGTCCAACTCGTCGTCCATATGCTCCTCATAATCTCCTTCATCATCAGCCATGCTTATTTCTGCTTTAACTTGGAAATCATTTTTTATACCAGTTTATAATTTAAACTTGGGCCTAAACTTGAAAATGATTAAATTTAAATATAGGCATGGCTGCAGAAGGTATTGAAGATGAAGTTGTAGAATATTCCACATTTGAAGATATGGATTTGAAGCCAGATCTTTTAAGAGGAATTTATGGATATGGGTTTACAAAACCTTCTAAAATTCAAGCAAAAGGCATTAAACCAATTGTAGATAAGAGAGATTTACTTGCGCAGGCACAATCAGGAACAGGAAAGACTGGCACATTTTGCATTGGTAGTCTACATCATATAGATCCTAGCAAGCGAGCAATTCAAGTATTATGTCTTGTTCCTACAAGAGAACTTGCACAGCAGATTGAACATGTTGCTTCATCACTTAGCAGTTATATGGGAATTAAGACATATGCTGCAGTCGGTAAGACACCTGTAAGAGAAGATATTCGTTCTATAGAAAAAGGCACACAATTCTTAATTGGAACGCCGGGACGTATTTACGATCTTATGTGCAGACGTACATTTATCACAGATCATATTAAGGTAATCATTGTAGATGAAGCGGATCAAATGTTAGAAGATAGATTCAAGGAGCAACTACAATGTATTCTTCAACTTGGATTTCCTGCAACTGCACGATGCGCATTCTTTAGTGCAACAATGAATGCAGAAGTTATAGAATTTGTAAATAAACTTTTAAATAATCCAGTTCGTATTCTTATTCCACCTGAGGAAGTAACATTAAAGGGAATCCAACAATATGCAATTGGTCTAGACCGTGAAGATTGGAAGTTTGAAGTTCTTCTTGATTTATATAAGAATCTTGACATTACTCAGGCTCTTATTTATTGTAATACTCGTAAGAGAGTAGAATGGCTTGCTGATAAAATGATTCAATCTGGATATCCAATTAGTTTTATCCATGGAGAAATGGATGAAACTAA